>LFCJ01000146.1_pt1 | contig 38680 bp, 54 predicted proteins | sample 643141 | NCBI WGS metagenome assembly LFCJ01 (sample SAMN03766243, study PRJNA286221) | soda lake metagenome | biome: soda lake; feature: Kulunda steppe; material: water; isolation source: sample B1-Br-g2 brine of Lake Bitter-1 | place: Russia: Kulunda steppe | collected 2010-07
AAGTAGGCCGCAACATGACCGCTGTTGAAGTCCACGGCGAGACTGTTATATTCGATATGGGCTTCGAAATGGAAGAGGTTATCAACGCCGACGGCGAAGTCGACCAGATGACCACAAATCAAACCCTAGAAACAGGAGCAATCCCGATAGACGAGTCCATAATGGACAAAAACGTCAAAGCAATCATAATCGGGCACGGACATATGGACCACGTTGGAGCAATCCCGAAACTAGCGGGAGCATACGACTGTCCGATTCTATGCACCCCTTACACAAAGAAGGTTATCCAGAGAGTTCTTGACGGAGACAGAAAGAACATCGACAACCCTGTAAGAGAGGTCGAGAAAGGACAGAACTATGTAATCTCCGATAAACTGGAGCTTGAGTTCATGCACGTCAACCACTCAATCCCGCAGGCAACTTTAAGTCTTCTGAAGACGCCTGAAGGAAACGTTGTCTACGGAAACGACATGAAAATCGATTACTCTCCAGTAATAGAGGAAACAACTGATATAGAGCGTTTAAAGAAGGCAGGAAACGAAGGGGTCAAGCTTATGATTCCGGGAACGACAACGGTTGACAAACCTGGAAGGGTACGGTCCGAAAAATCTGTTGAGATAGAACTACAGGACACGCTTAACTCCTGTTATGAAGCTGGAGGAGCAGTAGTTGTCACAACGTTCTCGAGCCAGATCTCCCGTCTCAACACGATTCTTGACGCTAACAACGGTAGAAGAAAGGTGGCATTCCTAGGAAGAAGCCTCAAAGAGTACACCAAGTCAGCTGAAGAGCTAGGGCTAATAGATCTCTCAAATGTTGAAGTAGCCTCATACTTCGACGAATGTGAGAAACTGGTCTCAAAGATATCAGAAGAGAAAGACCAGTGGCTGATTGTAGCAACAGGAAACCAAGGAGAGCCAGGGGCACAGATGGACAAACTGGCCTCGGGGACATACCCGTTCAACTTTAGGAAAGGAGATCACGTGGTCTTCTCATCAAGAACAATTCCTACTCCTATAACACGGTCGAACCGTTACAGCCTAGAGAAAAAACTGAAAGAGAAAGGTGTCAGACTCTACAAGAACGTTCACACTTCAGGACACGCAAAGAAAGAAGATCACAGAGACTTCATCAAGTATCTTGATCCAGACAACATAGTTCCTTCGCACGGGAACATCCAGAAGCTTGGAAGCTATGTTGAATTAGCAAGAGAAGAAGGATACAGTCTTGAAGAAGACGTCTTTATAGGAGAGAACGGTAGAGTAATAGAAATCCACTGATAAGGAAATTTCTCTCTATTTCTCCCTTCAATTTTTCTTTACTCTTTTCAAGATATCTTTTACGGGTAATCTACAACGCAAAGAATTAATTAGTTTACAGAGTTGGGAAAGCCGGGAATCGAACCCGGGACCTCTGCGTATCTCACAAAACCTTTATTTAATCATCAAGGTCTCTAAGACCTCTCATAGCTCATAATTCTTTGTTATGAGCGCAGCGCTCTAACCCCTGAGCTACTTTCCCTTCATCTCTGTAAGTTTATCTCTTTACTAAATCTTTTTATTACACAGCTCTAAAAAAGCTGTTCCGCTGACCGGAAATCTTAATTGAATCCGAAAAGATTGTCGTACTCTATCTTGTCTAAAGTCAGGTCTGTTAAACTGGTCAAGGTGTAGATGTCAAAAGCTTCCCGCTCGATATCTGAGTCGAGATCTCTGTAATCCGGATCCGGACCGTACTTTTCGGTAAAGTAATCCTCCAAGATCTCATGTACTTCCTGGCTTTCAAAATCTCTGTTTTCATAGGTCTCTAGGACTGTTTCTAATGCTTCTTCTGAGTTATTCCCCCAGTACTTTTCGCAACTGGATTCAAGTTCAAACATGTTTTCTAGGCTCATAGACAACTCTAAGATTTAGAGTAATCCTTTGAATATTAAATAAACCAGCCACCAAAAATGTTCATTGCGGTTTTAAATCTCTATCCCCGCCAGATCCTTCTTGAAGGGGCGTGTCCTGATTTAGAAAGTGTGATCTGCGAGCCAAAAGCCATCTACGTATATCTATCCTGTTTTCATAGACCCAAGAAGATTTTTGTCAGACAAAAAGTCTCGAATACCTTATAGAAATGTTTAAAATATCTGCATCTTGCTGAGACATATTTTTAGGAAAGTCAGTAACCTCGGTTAAAAATCTATTTTAGGAGGAATAAGAGGGTCTCAATGGGTTCGCCCGGATTCGAACCGGGGATCTCCACCATGTCAAGGTGGTGTCATAACCAGCTAGACCACGAACCCTGTAACAAACTTGTTGCTTTACTTTTTTGTATAGTTCGAACGGTTGTTGTACAGTATTCTTCTGTGGTTAGGCTTAAATAAATCCGTAACTAGTTATAGTTTCGAGGAAATCATAAAATGGTTAGCTGTGAGAACTGTAGTCGAGACCTGAATGTTGATCCTGTGGAAAAGCCTGATGTCGACTGGGTGAAAGTCGTCTGTAGTAGCTGTGGTGAAGTTAAGGAAGTCTCAATGGTAAGACTTGCCGCAAACAGTTATAGAAAGTAAACATTTTCCAACCGTTCCTTTTTACGAAGTAAATAAAAAGTTCTTCTGCACCGAGTTTTAACTGATAACTATGGTTAACAAGTGGCAGGACTATGAAACAGGTCCAGACTCTCCAGAAGTAATAAACGCGGTAATCGAAAACCCGAAAGGAACAAAAAACAAGTACGAGTACGACAAACAAAAAGAATCAGTTGTTCTCGACAGAGTGCTACACTCCTCGGTACATTATCCGGGAGACTACGGCTTCATCCCTAAGGCTTACTACGAGGATGGAGACCCGATGGACATACTCGTTCTAACCACACACCCGACTTTCCCGGGATGCGTTATAGAAGTACGACCGGTCGGCATTCTCTACATGGACGACGGCGGCGAACAGGACGACAACGTCATCGCGGTGCCCGTAGAAGACCCTCGATGGGACGACGTCCAAAACCTTGACGATGTAGACGAACATCAGAAGGAAGAGGTAGCAGAGTTCTTCAAGACCTATAAGAACCTAGAACCGAAAAAAGAGGTTGAAATCGAAGGCTGGGGCGGAAAGGAAGAAGCCTTCGAAGCTATCGAAAAGAGCCAAGAACTATACAAAGAAGAGTTCGAATAAACTCTCCTCATATCTTTTTCTTCTTTCTAACTTCCTGTACTCGAGTAGTTAGAAACCCCTATCTTCCAGAACCGGTAAGCAAGGATGTAAAATACAGGACCGATAACAAGAGTTAGTATCTGCCAGAACCGCCATTCTTCCATACCTAGGAAAAATGTGACAGGGAAGAATGATGCAAAAGCAATAGGTATAATAGTTACAAGCATCAGCTGTATAGAGCCTGAGTAGATGCCTAAAGGATACTTCCTGAAATCGCTTACTCTGAAGAAAAGCCAGAAAACGGCTTTACTTCTACCTGTCCAGAAAGCAGTGGTTGAAAGTACTAAGAAAACGGCTCCAAGCACCATGACGCCGTTCAAAACAGCTACCAGTCCGTAAACCAAATTTACAGGTGTGACGAGGTGGGTACCTATCTGGCTTACAGCATAGACAATAACAGCAAAGTTGGTTAAAAGCTTTGAGATATTGTTGTCGGACACATAAGAGGCGTAGACCTGGAAAAGAGGGTTTAAAGGCCTCACAAGTACTCTGTCAAACCTTCCTGAAACGATATAGTCATCCCCAAGCGAGTAAAGCTTGAAGAAGAATATGTGATGAAGATTCAGTATAAGTCCTCCTACACCTGCCAATAGAAGCATCTCATTGAAACTCCAGCCCTGTAAAGACTCAACCTGTGTAAAGATCAGTGTAAGGAACGCAATAGAGAAAACCAGGTTAACAAGTTGGCTAAGAGTTCCTAAAACAAAATCTGTCCTATAGATAAGTCTAGACTTCATGTAAACCTTGAAAAACGATATATAGATACTCAAATGCTTCTTTATAGATTTTAGATTCATCCTTTTAACCTCCTTGAACTGTTATCTTTGTTTTAGCTTTTTTCCAGGCATAGAAAGATACTATATAAAGTATAAAGATCCAGATAACCTGTTTGCCCATTATAAGATAGATTTCTGTTCCTGTGGCTGACATTGTAAATATCTGTACCGGCGCATCGATCATGACCTGGAACGGAAGCAGATTGAAGACAGTGTGAAGCGTTCCTGGAAGTAGGTAAAGAGGGAAAAGGGCTCCCGAAAAAAGGTTCTGGGCGGTGCTACGCATCATCTTGATGCTCCAGTCGATCTTAGTCCAGAATATAAGCATAGAGGTAATATAAGCGAACAGGAAGACAACATTAAACGCTAAGAACAGACTTAAAAGGAAAAACATTCCATTAAACAGCGAAGGAGTATCTATACCTATAAAAATTATTCCTATAGCTGCCACAGGCAATGATTTTGTGAAAAACCCGAATAAAGCGCCCCCAGCGTCGTAAAAGTATACCTGTCTCATAAACTCTATAGGTCGTTTCAGCTCGTTGACAATAGTGCCTTTCCTGATCCTTTCTCCTATATATCTCTCAGTATCAACGAAAGCTGTATTAGCGACTATCTGTCCTGCAACAATATAGGTGATTGCGTGCTGGAAACCTCCTTCAATATCTCCTGACTGATCTATTGCCAGCCACACAAAGTAGTAAAGAACCAAGAAGAGTATAGAGGTCCCAAGACTCATTAAAGCGTCTAAACGGTAAACCATTGACTCTCTGAACGAGGTTTTCAGAATACTTAGATACTTGTTATTCATTATCCAGACCTTCTCTGTAGATCTTCTTTACCACTTCCTCTATATCCGGCTCTCTAACCTTAAAGTCGTGTATCTCATAGTTGTTCAGGATTTTTTTCATTATCCGGGATGCAGAGATCTTATTTCTGTCAAATAGTATCTCCGCTTCAAGATCGTCCTGATTAATTTGTTCAATGCCTTCAAAATCTACTTTAAGCTCTTTCCTGTTCTTCAGGTCGATCAAAAGCCTTCTGGAAGAGAAACTGTTCACGAGCTTTTCCAGTCTGCCGTCGTATATCTTACGGCCTTTATCCAGAACCACTATTCTTTCACACAGATCTTCTATATCTCCTATGTCATGCGTAGTAAGCATAACGGTTGTATCATCTTTCTGATTCTTCTCTTTGATGAACTCTCTAATCTTCTCCTTTACAGAGACATCCAGACCGATTGTAGGCTCGTCCAGATAGACTATAGGCGGATTATGTAGGAATGATGCTGCGAGCTCACATCTCATCTTCTGTCCAAGACTAAGCTTTCTTACAGGCTGGTCAAGAAACTCGTCAAGATCTAATACTTCTTTAAATTCTTCCATCCTCTTCTCATAGTCGTCATCAGAAACCTCGTAAATCTGTTTTAGAAGTTTGAACGATTCTCTAACCGGTAGATCCCACCATAACTGAGTCTTCTGACCGAACACAACGCCTATGTTCATAGCGTTCTTCTTCCGTTGTTTGTGAGGGTTCAGATTTCTTACTTCTATTGTGCCGGAGCTAGGTTCAAGTATTCCTGTAAGCATCTTTACTGTGGTGGACTTTCCTGCGCCGTTAGAGCCTATGTAACCTATTATTTCACCTTGCCCGATTTTCAAGTCCAAGTCTTTTACAGCTTCTACCTCTTTGTAATCTCGTGATACGAAGCTCTTTAGGTATCCTTTTACTCCCTCTCCTCTTTCATATATCTTAAACGTTTTAGACAGGCTTTCTGCACTAATCAGACTCATTGAACCATTTTGCGGTAGATAGTTTTAAGTCGTCTTTCAACATTCTTCAAGGAACTGTGTAGGTTGCGCAGGAATCTAAAGAAGGATACAAATCTGAAGCTATCTCGTCCTCTTCAAATAAGTATATTCCTGAAGGTCCAAAAGCTGTGTAAACAGTTTTCCCATCTAAATACTGGCGATTCAGAGCATCTAGACTTGTCCAGTCTTCTATAGTCGAATCTAAATACTTGGCCTCAATCATGTCTGTCGAGTTTGCATATAGATCTATAAACTCTGAAGGAGCGTTGGCAAAATCTGTTTCTATATATTCAATTTCACAGGTCTCTTCCTTTAACATGTCTAGCACATCTAGAAAAGATTTTGTCGTATCTGAACTTTCATCGTTGTAAAGGTAGAAATGTGCGGTCCAACTCATTTTATTCCTCTATCTTCACAGGTACACCTTTTCCTTTCAAGTGTTCTACCTGTCTCTTAACAAAGTCTTCTTCGTTCGAGCCTTTTGTGGCAACAATGTAAACTTTGGCATCTCCGAAAGGACGCATAACTCTCCCTGCTCTTTGCGTTGCCTGTCTTCTAGATCCTCCTTGGCCTGAAGCTATGATACCGACTTCTGCATCCGGAAGATCTAGCCCTTCATCGCCTATCCGCGAAACAATTATTGTGGTAATTTCTCCTTCACGGAAATCATCGAAATAGTCTTCTCGTGCATCAAAATCTGTCTGGCCGGATACAAAAGGTACTTCGAACTGTTCCGAGAGTTCTTCTCCTTGTTCTATCCAGTCACAGAAGATTACTGTCTTATCCTCTTGATGTTCGTCAAGAAGGCTGTCTATAACCTGTTTTTTAGCAGGATTCTTCGAGGCTATAATAGCTTTCTTGAAGCCTGAGGCCTCGTGGTAACGGTTTCTGTGAAAGTCGCTTTCCCAGTCAACGAGCTGTATCTTAACATCCGGCTTCAGAACATACTCTTGGTTGAAGAACCGGGCCCAGTCAGCACCTATCTCTTTACCTATTAGCGCAAAAATCTCTCTTTCCTTACGGTCTTCTCTTACAGGGCTTGCTGAAAGACCTATCCGTCTTGTGGACTGTAGAGAAGCTGTTTTTCTGAACAGTTTTGATGGTATGTGATGCACCTCGTCGAAAATTATCAGACCCCAGTCTTTTCTGAATAACGAAGTTTTTCCTCCGGCCATGTGGTAGGTGGCGATTGTAACATCGTTCATCTCTTTTTCATCGCCGTGGTACTCTCCTATCTGGTCCTCTGTTAAAGTAGTTTTGTCTAGTATCTCCCTTTTCCACTGGCCGACAAGAGATCTCTGCGGTACAAGAACTAGAGTCGGTGAATCAATTTTGGCCATCAGACCGATAGATGTAACTGTTTTGCCGGATCCTGCAGGGTTTGCAAGTACTGCGGCTCTTTCCTCATGTGCTCGTGCTACATACTCTTCCTGATAATCTCTTAAATCGATTTCAAGATCGCAGCCGATTTTCTTATCTACTTCACGGAATTTTGAGTTGTCTTCAACAGGATAACCTTTCTTCAGTAGTTTTTCCTTTATCTCAGCTCTTGATTTAGCTCCCATAGCTATACGGGATGTTTTGTCGGAAAGGTCAACAACAAGATTATCTCTTACCTCATCGATGCTTCTAGCCCACTCCATTCGCTCTGTATCGGTAGATTCCAGGGTATGGTATGTTCCTTTGTGCTCTATAGAAAACACTTCTTGTTTTTGGTAGGTTCTTTCAAGCCAGCTTAGAAAGTTAGGATAGTTCCCTACTATACGGGTATACTTCTCTCTCATCTCTTCTAAGGAGAGGTCAGAGTTCCAGATATCCATCTCTTTTACTTTGAACTTGTAATGGTTACCGCTTGATGTATCGAGATGAGCTATCTCCGACATCTCGTTCAGTACTTGGTCGGAAGGATTTGACAGTATTATCTCACGTTGAGGTTCGAAAAACACAACCTCTGAACCTTCATTAACCTGTTTAAGCTCTTCTATAATCTCAACAAGCTCGTCCTTAGAGAGCTGTTTTAACTCCTTGACCTCGTCTTTTAACTCTGACATGGCCTATAAGGTGGATAGAAACTCTTTTATCAGTAGTCATCCACCTCAAAAAAGTGAAATCAGAGCTTACACGAACCCTTTCAAAGGTTGAGGGGTTTGAGAACCCAAAAATCTCCTTGGAACAGTATCTAACTCCTCCTGAGATGGCAGCAGATATACTACATACGGCATATATGAACCAGGATCTAGAGGGAAGAAAAGTAGCAGACTTCGGAACGGGCACGGGAATACTGGCCATAGGTGCGGCGCTTCTCGGAGCAGAAGTGAAAGCGTTCGATAAAGACAGTGATGCGCTTGAGAATGCAGAGAGAAACGCTGAAAAACTCGGTGTCAGACAGGAAATAGAGTTTGCTGAGGGAGATGTTGAGAAGGTAAATGAAAGCTTTGACACTGTTGTGATGAACCCGCCTTTCTCCGTACACTCGGACTCGGGCATAGCATTCCTCCGTAAAGCCGTCAGCTGTTCTAACGCGGTCTACACTGTTTCACATCCGGGCTCCAGAGAAGTTATAAAAGATTTTGTAGAGAACTCGAACCATGTAATAACGGCTTTGGAAGAGTACAGGATTTCTCTTCCCTCGACTTACGGCTTCCATACAGAGGAAGGCCGTGAGACGGAAGTCGATGTTATAATAACACAGAAAGGATGATTAAAAATGGAGCTTGAAACGGTTGAGAAAGACGGAAGAATCATTATCGACATGGGTCAAAACCATACTTTAGGCAATCTTATTAGAAAAGCTATATGGGAAAACGGTGGGGAAGCGGCCTACGACAAAGGACACCCGTTAGGAGAGGACTCCAATCTTATAGTCGAGTCTGACAATCCTGAAGAAGTTCTTGAGGAAGCGGTTGAAACCGCGAGAGACTGGCTAGAACAAGTCGAAGACCAGTTTTAAACTTTCTCTCTTTAATTCCTGTCTCAGTAGCAATAGGAAAGGGTCTCCAATCAGTAGTATAAGTTTAGCCGAGGCTAATTTTATCTATACGGTTCAAAGTTTGAAGATATATAGGAAGATTTGGACAGATGTCTGGTCTGTAAAAGTGACCGGGTTGAGTTAATATTAAAGAGCTCGATTCTGCACGAGTTAACATTGGGGTCCGAAAGGTCACTTGGTAAAAAGGGTAAACATCTAGAGGTATAAAAAATGGATTATGAAGGTATCTGGAACAAGATAGAGAATGATAGAGGGTTTCAGGAGTTCTACTTTTTTGCTATAGCTTTGATACTGGCGTTTGGAACTCTTGAAACAACAGGGACAGTTCTAGATACAGAAAAACCTGTTGTAACCGTTGTGTCATGTTCGATGTATCCGGAGCTTGATGTAGGAGATATACTGGTTGTTAGAGGAACAGACTTTGAAGATGTAGAGGAGGGAGATATCATAGTTTTTGATGTGGACGACCAGTACAGCGATATACCGATAATACACCGGGTTATAGAGACCGGAGACGGATACGTAGGTGCGAAGGGAGACAATACTGAAGCACAGCAAGAGTTTGAAGAAAGGATAGAGCCAGATCAGGTACATGGTAAGACGGTCCTCAGGGTGCCGAGAGTAGGACTGCTGAAGATTCTTGCGATCGACTTCACGGGCTACGGAGATCCTGGCAACCAGCCGTTCACTTTTGACACCACTCAGAGATGTACCATGCAGGTATAGGCCCATGTTATTTAAAGCTACACCTGTAAACCACCTCAAGTATGGAGTTCTGTGACGAATGCGGAGGAATGCTTGTATCTGAGAAACAGAACGGCGACTCAGTGATGAAATGTCGTAACTGCGACCATGTACAGGACGTAGATGGCGGAGAGATGAAAATCACTGAAGAGAAGGAAGAAGATCCTATGGACCGTCTAAACGTTTCCTCAGAAGACGAGCAAGAAACAACGAGACCAACAACGATGAAAGAGTGTCCGAAATGTTCGGAAGACTCTGAAGATGAGAAAGAACATGAGTGGTGGATGGAACAGACAAGGTCGTCCGATGAACCAGCAACGCGTTTTTACGAATGTGTAAACTGTGGGAACGTCCATAAAGAATACGATTAAGTTTAATCTACTTCGATCTCATCTCTCTTACCAAGCTCATCGGCCAAGGCAATGACGGAAGCTCGAAGCTTCTTGATATCTTCAGTTAGTTCTTTTTCTTTACTCTCGAACTCTCTTTTGTTAAGTTTCTTCTCAAAGTCGAAGTCCCGATTGTTTATCTCTACGAGAAACTCTGACTCTAGGTCATCAACCTTTTTCTCAAAACTGTCCATCCTCTGTCTGAAATCTCCCATCATCTTCCGACTTTTCTTAATCTCCTTCAATATGTCCACTAGAACTTCTTCGACTTCTATATCTTCTATTTTCTCGCTGTTTTCCTCGGTCTTTTCTTCGACTCTGTCGACCCTTTCCTTGATATCGGGAAGGGTGCCGGCAACATTCTCAATCTCTTTAAGCTCTTTCTTTTGGAATTCAAGCTCCTCAAATATTATCTGTTGGTAGTTGTCTGTGAAGTCTTGTAAGGCAGAGTCTACGGCTTTTAGATGAGAGTTGATATCTTCAACTGATGATTCAAGCCTTGATATGCGTTCGACAGCTTCCTCTCCCTTCTTTCCAAGAAGATCCATGTAATTGTTTAGGTGCTAGTCTGTATTTGAAACCTTTCTCTTACCTCTTCTGAAGATACCTATCCCGGTTATAAGCGGAAGTATCCCTCCGAGGGTAAGACCGACTGCTACTTCTATGTCCCAGAATGCCGAGCCTATTACAAATCCTGTGAATATCCAGACCAGACCCAGTAGCATTAAGGTTCTACCTATCGATATCTCTTCTTCGGGATCCATGTACTAGTTTTTCTTTACAACCCGGTACAGTTAAAACATTTGAAGGGAACCGGTTTCACATGGCTGAACAACAGAGAAGAGCGGCTGCAACACCGAAAGATATCGAAGAAATCGATCCTCAGACAGATATAAGAGCAAGAATAGTTGGGACAGCTATATCGCTCGGAGAGGAATCATTAACGTTAGATGATGGTACGGGATCGACCGAAGTATTCATGAGAGAAGAAGAACTTGAAGATTTAGAGGAAAACAGTCGTATAAGGGTTCTCGGAAGGATTCTACCTACTCCAGACAGTTTCGAGGTTCAGGCGGAGGTAGTACATACGCTTGGAGACGAGGAAGCTGAACTCTACGACAGAGTTAAAAAAATTGTTAATACTAGTGAATAACACAAGGTGTATTGAGGAGTGTTCAAAGCAGAATTAGAAGAAGTAGGACTTATACAGGACTCTATGAAAACAGTTTCAGACTTAATCAGTGAAGGACTTTTCCAGCTAACAGATGACGGGGTAAAACTGATAGCCGCAGATCCAGCAATGGTAGCACTAGTCGATTTCAAGATAGAGAAAGACGTATTTGAAAACTATGAACTAGATGAGGAAGACAAGGTAGGACTAAACCTTGAGAATTTCTATTCAATCCTTAGAAGAGCTAACAGCGACGATACTATAACCTTTGAAGTAAAGGAGGACGAGTCCAAGTTCTACATAAAAATGGAGAACTCCTCAACCAGAAACTTCTCACTACCAATCCTCAATCTGTCAGAGGACGACATCCCAAGTACAGACCAGCTAGACTTCACAGTGACAGCTGAACTCGAGACATCAGTTCTAGAAAGCGCTATCAAAGACGCGCTTGTTGTAGGAGACTCAGTAACAATTTCTGCAGACTCAGAAACACTGAATATTGAAGCAGAAGGGGACCAGAGCAACGTAGACTTCAGTATAAGTGGAGACTCCCCGGGAGTAATGGAGCTCGAAGGAGGAGAAGCACGTTCAATGTTCTCACTAGACTACCTCAACAATATGACGGGAGCTAAGAAGCTGAGTGACAACGTAGAACTCAAACTTGGTGAAGACTTCCCTATGAGGCTCAACTTCACAGTGCCGGAACAGGCAAGACTAAGTTTCGTGCTGGCGCCTAGAATAGAAGAGGATTAAAATTCCTCGTATATTCTATTTAGTTCTTATCTACTTTCTCAACCTAGTAAATTTCTAGTAGACTTGGTTTCAAACTTGAGAAGCTGTGGATACTGATACCGGTTCACGTTTTTTGTCAAAAATATATTCTATACTTGTCTCCGGACAACAGTTAGAAACCTAAACTTGGGAATCTAAGAAATATCCATGTCGGAAGAAAGATGGAAGCAGAAGCTTTCGGAGGAAGAGTACCAAGTCCTCAGAGAGAAAGGTACTGAACCGCCCGGAACAGGGAATTATATCAATAAGGATGAAGAAGGGGTCTACAGATGTAAGGGATGTGGCCAAAAACTTTTTTCAAGTGATTCAAAGTTCTCGAGCAGTAAATGGCCTTCGTTCTATGATGCTGTAGACGGATCTGTTGAATATAGAGAAGATAAGTCGCATGGAATGGTTAGAACAGAAGTAGTTTGTTCCCGATGTGAAAGCCATTTAGGACACGTATTTGATGACGGACCAAAGCCTACCGGAAAACGGTTCTGTATAAACTCCATTGCTCTTAACTTTGAGGAAGAATGATCAGTCTTTTAGCTTTTCAGTATAACCAAACATTATGGGGAAAGAAGGGGAAAAACCTCAGGACTGGAAAATAAGACAGTACTACGAACAGCAGCCGGTTATAGACCGTGTAGTCAGAGTATCCGAGTACCGTGAGATAGCTGCCACATACGATTCAGGGTACGGCAAGAGACCTGACGCAATAAACTTTCCGGGAGACTTCGAACAGTTTGTTGAGAACGGTGCCGTAGCTTTCCACGCATCGGTCGAGAAATGGCGTAACCCGCTTCTTATAGACCAAGTCAACAACTTAGATACGTTAAGAGAGGGCTGGGATCTTATAATAGACATTGACTGCGACCACAGCTTCGAGCTCTCAAAAGAAACCGCTAAACTGGTTATAGAAGAGCTTGAACAGCACGGTATCGAAAATATAGGTGTAAAGTTTTCAGGTAACAGAGGTTTCCATATATCCGTTATGAGTACTGCTTTACCGGAAAATGTTGAAGGCAAACATATCTCGGAGCTCTATCCAAGGCTTCCCAGAGGCATCGTGAACTATCTAAGACGGAACCTTGAGCAGGAGCTTACTACAAAGGTGGAGGAGTACGGTTATGGTGAGGAGATGCAGGTTGAGTCCGGAGAAGACCCTTTCCAAGTAACAGATATAGAGAACGACTGGGGAAGAAGACATCTATTCAGAATGCCTTACTCTCTTCATGACGGAAGCTGGAGAGTTTCCCTGCCTATAGAGAAACATGAAGTAATGGATTTCGAGAAAGAAGACGCTGAAATAGAGAACGTAGACTTCGAAACCGACTTCTTCAAAGAACCAGAGGAAGGCGAGGCCACTAACTTGGTGGTACAGGCACTGGATTACTTAGAGCAACAAGAGGAAGATAGGGAAGAGAAAAGAAAAGAAAGAGCAAACAAAGACTACGAAAGACCGGAAGACGCGATTCCAGAGAAATACTTCCCACCTACGATAAAAAATATTCTAGAAGGTCTTGAAGACGGTAGGAAACGTGCACTGTTCATACTTATCAACTTTTACAGGGCGGTAGGATACTCATGGAACGAGATAGAGACAAAGATATGGAGCTGGAATGAGAGAAACAAAGAAGCGCTTTCCGACTCCTATGTCAAAGGACAGCTGGACTGGCACAGAAGACGGGATGAAGACGTACCTCCTCCAAACTACAACTCAAACGGATACTACAAAGACATGCAGGTGTACGAGGGAGATCCATTGGAAGAGAAGGTTCCAAACCCTGTAAGTTACGCTTTTAGGAAGGCAAAGAAAAGAGAAGACAATAATGAAGACAAAGACATCTATGAGTGTCCTTACTGTGGTAAAGAGTACAAAACTGAAGGCTACTACAAAAAACATGTGCAGCAGTGTTTTGGTTGAGGCTGCACAGCGGAGATAAAAAGGTTTGACTGCGACTGATTTGATAGATATGACGGAGGAAGCACTGACCTTCAGCGAACTCAGAAAGATACAGAAGAAAGAAAAAAGACAGGAAAGACTATCGGAACTTGACAATGGATTTCTACTGAATGTAAGACGTTACCTTGAAATGAAAGAAGGATCAGCAACTCCAAGAGAGTATAAAAATGCCAAAAGAGTTTTTGATAAGATACTGGAGCTGAGAAGAGAGAAGATAGTGAAAAACGCGCGTATAGCTGTTAAATCTGATCTGAATTCTTCCAAGCTTAATCTTCTGCCGCGTGAGAGAGAGCTGTTCCTAGATATCAAAGAAGTCTTCCAAAAGTACTCTGATGAGATAGATGATATAGTAGAAGGTGAGAAAGAAGTTGAACCTATTGAAGAGCCAGAGACCGCAACTGAAGAAGAAGAGGAAGAAATCGAAGACGATCAAGACACAGAAGATGGTTATGAGCAGGTAAAAATAGTATCTAGCGTTCCTGAGTTCATGGGGACCGACCTAGAGTCGTATGGACCGTTTGAAGAAGGCGAAAAGGCGGAGATACCTCAAGACAACGCTGAAATACTTGTAAACCGAGGTAATGCAGAGGTGGTTGAGTAATGGTAAAAGTGTTCGCAGTAAGCGGATCACTGATAACAGGAAACCTGAAAGATCTTAAAGAGCTTGCAGAGGCTCTCAGCTCACATGAAGAACAGGTCCTTGTTGTAACAGGAGCAGGCAACCTAAAATCGTATATTAAAGCGGCAGGAAAGTTTGGGAATCAAGGAGAACAGGATCTAGTAGGTATAACAGCTACAAGACTTAACGCAAAAACCTTGATGACAGCTATGAAAAATGTCTATCCTTCAATCCCTGAAACAGCATATGATATACGAGAAGCCGCATCAACAGGCAAGAATATCGTTATGGGCGGACTGACTCCAGGACACTCAACAGATGCCGTGGCAGCTATCGCCGCGGAACTGGTAGAAGCACACCTTTACATCGCAACAAGCGTCGACCACGTCTACGACCGAGACCCAGAGAATGAAGACGCTGAGAAGTATGAGGAGATAGATACCGACGAACTAAGAAAGGTTATATCAGGAAACAACGAAGCAGGAGGCCACGAACTCATAGATGGGACTGCTGTAGATATAATTGACCGATCTACGGTTAAAACCCGGCTATTCAAAGGAAACACGGAAAACATCAGAAACCCTGAAAGCTGTGAAGGAACAGATATCCTTCCCGAGTAATAGTACTTTTAAAGTTTAACTTCAGTGATTTTGGTATGGTCAAGATTCCAAAAGAACAGAGACGGTACTGTCCACACTGCGACGAACATACCGAGCAAACAGTTAAAGAACCTACAAACAGGAAGGACAGTCCTATGAGAAAGAAGTTCAGGAAGAGACAGAGAAAGATTGATCACGGCTACGGATCTTTCCCATACGAGAATCCGGCTATCAGAAGCAGAGGAGGTAAGAACCCGACTTCTGAGAAGAAAGACCTACAGTTCACATGTAAAGAGTGTGGAAAGAGCTACAAGCCGAAAAACCCTATCCGAACATCTAAACTAGAGATCGAAAGGTGAACAAACTAATGGCAAGAGAGTTTCTAAAGGTAGAATGCGGAGAATGTGGGAACGAACAGAAGATATTCTCACATCCTTCAACAGACGTGAAATGTCTCGTATGTAACGAGGTAATCGCGAAGTCTACAGGCGGAAAAGCCGAACTACACGGCAACATTATCCAAGAACTAGAAGTTGAGTAAATAGCTTTTTCTCAACCAACCGGTAGCAGGGAACAAAATTTCTTATACTTTTTAAGATTAGCACTCCAACGATAGGCTATGCGCTGGTACAAAGACCGTCCTGAAACCGGAGACATGGTTGTAGTAACGATAACTGATATAGACAAGAACTCTGCATACGCTGAACTCGATGAGTACGAAGACGTAAGCGGACTAATCCATATATCCGAGGTCTCCCGTTCATGGCTACAAGACGTTAGAAAAGAACTTGATGAAGGAGAAAAGACCGTAGCACAAGTTATAGACTCTGAAGAAGAAGGAACAATAGATCTATCGCTGAAACGTGTGAACGACAACCAGAAACGGGACGCAATGGCGCGGTGGAAAAAAGAACAGAAGGCCGAAGAGTTCGTCGAACAGCTGTCTGAAAGAACAGGTAAAGACATGGAAGATCTATACGAAGAAGTAGTATTCCCATTACAGAAAGAACTAGGATCCTCCTTCCACGGATTTGAAATTGCTGTAGGCGAAGAAGAGAAACTAAAAGAAATACTTGAAGCAGACGTAGTAGAAGACATACAGGAGATAGCTAAAGACAACATCAACATGAAACAGGAGAAACTCGAAGGAGAGATAACACTCGAGTTCAGCCAAGGCGACGGCATAGAGAAGATAAAAGAGACGTTTTCAGAGGTTGGAGAAGGTGTAGAGGTAAACTATCTGTCAGCACCGAACTACTCGGTAACCGCCTGGGGAAGAAACTCCAAGCTAGCTAAGAAACGTATGGACAAGGCTATCAAAACTTTCCGTGAGAAAGCTGAGGAACTTGAAGGGAAGTTCGAGTTCTCAAGGGCCTGAAATACAATGATTAAAAAGTGTCCGAACTGCAATTCTTACACGTTGAAAGACACTCACTGTGAGGGACAGACAGTACAGGCTAGACCGCCTAAGTTCTCATACCCTGACAAATACGGGAAATACCGTAGAAAAACTAAGAAAGGTGAATAAGTTAATGACTACGAGACTGGAAATGGAAAAAGAAATAGATGTTGAAAAACCTGTATTTATAGAAGGACTAGCAGGAATAGGGCATATAGGGAAAACCACTGTAAGCTATCTAGTACATCATCTAGATGTAGAAAAGGTAGGAGAGCTTTACTCGCATCATTTCCCGCCTTACACAATAATAAATGATGAAAAAACTGTTGACCTGTTGAAAAATAATATTTATCAGTACAGAAACGAGGATGGACAGGATCTTGTGCTTATCGAAGGTAACGCTCAAGCATCCAATCCTCCTGGACACTACGAAGTTGCAGAAAAAATAATGAGCTTGGTAGAGAAAGCAGAAGCCTCAGAAGTAATAACAGTTGGAGGATACGGAACAGGAGACGTGGTGGAGGACCCTGATGTCTTCGGAGCAGTATCTAAAGAAGAGCTGAAAAAAGAGTACTCCGAACACGGAATAAAATTCGGCCACGATATAGGTCAGATAGTAGGTGCCTCAGGACTGATACTGGCAATGGCTGCCGAAAAAGACTACAAAGGACTATGCATGCTGGGAGAGACACCGGGATTCCTTATGAGTGATCCAAAAGCAACAGAGGCAGCATTAGAATGTATAGAAAAAGTACTTGATATAGAGCTTGACTTCTCAGATCTAGATGAAAAAATCCAGGAATCACAAGAAGTACTTAAAAAACTTCAGAATCTACAGCAACAACAGGGCCAAGAACAGGACCCAAGCAATTCCGACCTTGGCTACATAGGATAAAAGTGGTATAATGACAGAGTACACAAGATACGAAAGAGCACGGATTCTAGGAGCAAGAAGCCTACAGATAGCGATGGGAGCACCAGTATTCGTTGAATCAGATGAAGAAGAACCAATCGAACTAGCAAAGAAAGAGATGAACGAAGGAAAGCTTCCTATCACCGTAAAACGGTAAACATTTCTTCTTTTTCCTTACTGGTATAAACCAGTACAGCTTAATTATTCTGTATGAAGATAGAGGATATAACTCTACGAGAAATTATAGACTCCCGTACAAAACCAACAGTAGAAGCCGAAATTAACGGTTCTATAGGCAAAGCGCCTTCAGGAGCATCAACAGGTAGACATGAGGCAGAGGCCTTCGTACCGGAGCACCTAGATTCTAAAGAGAAACTTCTAGAAGATCTTGAAGGACGTAACTTATCACAAGAGGAGTTTGACGAAGAGCTCAGAGATATCGATAGTACAGAAAAGTTCTCTGAACTTGGATCGGTTTCAATAGCCGCAAGTTTTGCATTTAAGAACGCAGAGGGGTTCAGTCATACAGACAAGTTCCCTCTACCTTTAAGCAATGTTATAGGAGGCGGCGAACACGGAGGTAACACGGCTATACAAGAGTTCCTGGTCTTACCTGTTAACGCTAAAACATTTCCTGAAGCTGTGAAAACAAACACGAAGATCTATCAGGAGCTAAAAGAAAGATACAGCACTAAAATTAAGGGTATGAACGATGAAGGCGCGTTAATAACTTCTATGGATGATGAAAAAACTCTTAAGGCATTGAAGAAAGTTGCGGACAAATATGAGGCTAGGATAGGTCTTGATGTTGCAGCATCTGAAATGTATGAAGATGGAAAGTACAATTTGTCTTCAATAGGCCAAAAATTCGATGCAAAACAACATATGAAGTTTCTACAGAAGCTTATCGATGAGTTCGATCTGGTATACGTTGAAGATCCTTTCCATGAGGACGACTTCGTTAACCATGCTAAACTGACCTCGAAAAATCCGGAGGTCATGATATGTGGAGACGACATCTTCGTCACACAAGAAGAACGTTTACAGGAAGGAATAGATAGTAGAGCATGTAACTCACTTATCGTTAAACCTAACCAGGTAGGAACGGTATCCGATGCTAGAAAGACGGTTGAGCTAGCAGAAGAAAACAGTTACACCTCCGTTATATCTCATAGGAGTGGAGAGACCTGCGATCACACTATCTCCGATCTTGCGCTTGAATGGGGGTGTCCTATGATTAAAGCAGGGATATCTGATATACGGATAGCGAAACTCAACAGACTTATCACTCTGTGGGATAAGTCAGAAAGCCCTGTTATCAATCGGTTCTAGGAGGGAAGGCTCAAATCCTTATTTAACTTTTTTTCTTTAACAACCGTTGTATGAGTGAAGAAGAACTTTTAGTCGACCGTGATGAGTATCTTGCCCACGGCGTACATATCGGTACAAAGGGCAAGAACAAGGATATGGAACCCTACATTTTCCACGTAAAGAAGAACCAGCTAGCAGTACTAAACCTCAACCAGACAGATGAAAGGATCAGGGAAGCAGCAGAGTTTCTGGCAGGGTATGATTCAGAAGATATTCTGGTAGTTGGGAGAAAGGATGCGGCTAAAAGACCATTGAAAGCTTTTGCAGATGCTTTAGGTACAAAAATTATTCAAGGCAGGTTCATGCCTGGAACACTTACAAACCCTGCTTCAGACAGTTTCATGGAGCCAGAGGTAATATTAGTAACAGATCCTGAAGAAGACGCACAAGCAATTAATGAAGCAAAAGATGCAAAGATTCCGGTGATTTCTCTAGCAGACTCAGCCGACAGTCTTGACGATATAAGTGATGTAATACCAGCTAACAACAAGGCAGAGAACTCTATAGGACTAGTCTATTATCTCCTAGCAGAACAGATTGTAGAAGCCAGAGGAGAAGACAGAGATATAGATATAGACGAGTTCAGGACCGAGCCTGTAATAGAGGAAGACGAAGAAGAGGAATGACAGACTTCCTCATTATCGTCGGCTCTACAAGAAAGGGAAGAAGAAGTATACACGCGGCCGAGGAAGTAGACACAGTTCTACAGGAACAGGGCCATCAAACCACTCTGTTCGATCTCAAAGAGAAGGAGATACCGTTTCTAGGTAACAGGAGCTATACTGATGAGGAGCCGGTACCGGAAGATATACAGGAACTTAGCCAGTTAGTTCAAGACTCGGACGGCATAATGATAATCTCTCCAGAGTACAACCACAGTATCCCCGGTGTTCTGAAGAACGCTTTAGACTACCTTTATCCTGAGTACAGCGACAAACCTTTCTCATACGTAACCACTTCCGCAGGCGGATTTGGAGGGGTAAGAGCTTTAGGACATCTACAAGACATAACCTTGGCCTTGGGCGGATTCCCTGGCCCTTCAGTACAGATATCCGATATAGGATCGGTATTTGAGGACGGAGAGCTTGTAGATAAGGAAACCAGAGAAAGAGTGGAACAGTTTGCAGACAAAGCCGACCAACATGTTCGAAAATTAAACTGAGTATTTTGTTCTATTTTCTCGGGACTACCAACCGGAATATTTAAACTCTCGAAGACCGAAGGTTTGAAACAGGGCTATGTTCGGGTTTCGAGACAAAGACAAGGAACAGTTGGAAGAGAATATGGAGGAAATTAAACAGCTTATTAACAAAGGTAAAGGTTCTGAATCGGAGGAAGGAGACTTTCCTAGCCAAGAAGAGCTAAGAGAAGACTTAGAATCCTTTGAAAACGATTCAGAGAGCTTTGACCAGCCTGAAAATCAAAACCAAGACGGTTTTGATAAAACGTTTGAAGATGATTTCGCTGAAGATACTGACTCTGAAGAGCCTGAAGAAACACGTACCCAGACGACCAGCTTCGATGAACAGCCGCATGATCAGAATCAGCCTCAGCCGACAGAAGACGAGAACTTCGATAACCAAACTGCAAAGAACGAACAACAGCCTCAAACCCAGCAAAGACATGAGGGACAAGGCTTTAACGACCAGCCTTCACAGAGCCAACAGAGAAGAAGATCTGATACAGACCCAAGACAGAGAAGTGCCAGTTCTGGAGAGAGAGGTAGATCAGGAAAGACGGAACAACTAAACAATCAAGTACCTGAGCCTCCAAAGACACGTAAGATAGACGTCCCCGAGATCGATAAGGGCCCGCTTTTCATCAGAAGGAAAAAGTTCGAGAACGCTCAAGAACTAATACATGAGATGCGTTACATCTCCCAAGAGATTGAACAAGTTATGAACAGACTTGAGAAAGGAATAAAAGAAGATCATGATACTGAAAGAGAAGCTAAAGAGCTACTGAGCACTCTTGACGATGATAGAGACACTGTTAGAAAAATTATAAGTCCTGGAAACGACAACAAACAGCAATAACTCTATAAAACTGTTTTAACCGGTACCCAGTATCCAATAAAGGCCTTTGAGTTTTCTTCCTTAACGGTCTTAACCAAGTCAGATGGTATAAAAAAGTTCTATCCCTTTTTTTAGTTACGCCTTGATGATCCAAGGTTTGTGAAAGGTGAAACAATTAATGGCATACCAAAAATTTGAACCAGGAGAATCACTATCAGAAAAAACCTACAATGCAGTGGAAAAAGCTGACGAAACCGGAAAAGTAGTAATTGGTACTAACGAAGTCACCAAAGCTATTGAGAGAAATGAAGCAGAACTTGTTGTAATCGCTTCAGACGTATCCCCGGAAGAAATCGTTATGCATCTGCCAGCACTTTCAGAAGAAAGAGATATTGCATACACGTTTGTACCTGAAAGAGAAGAGCTAGGACTTGCAGCAGGAATCGGAGTACAGTCCGCAACAGTAGCAATAACATCTTCAGGACAGGCAGAAGACGACGTACAAGATATCGCTTCAAAATCCCGCGAACTACTTGAAAAAGAGGAATAAAGTGAGTAAAAATGGTAGCGGCAAAAGTAGTTGAAGTAATAGGAGACCAAGGACACAGAGGAGTCCGAAAAATCCGCTGCCGGATCCTCGAAGGTAATGAAGAGGGTAAGATTCTAGTAAGGAACGTTCGAGGACCTATCAGGGAAGACGACGTAGTTCACATAAAAGAGACACAGATGGAGGGATAAACAATGGAATGTAACTACTGCGGAAAAGAGGTAGAAAAGTCAAAAGGCAAGATGCTGGTACAGTCAAGCGGAAAAAGACTGTTCTTCTGCTCAGGAAAGTGTCAGAAAAACTGGGAGAAAAACAGGAGCCACAGCTACCCTGACAAAGAGGAGTAAAATCCTCGCGTAACCTATTTTCTATCTTATTTTAAATCAAAAAACCGCTGAAAACAAGGAGAACAATCTAAAATGCCTCGACAACCAATTCTATCAGTACTTGGACACGTAGATTCCGGAAAGACAACACTGCTTGACAGTATAAGAGAGTCACGTATAACTGAAGGAGAGTCTGGAGGCATAACACAGATGATAGGAGCTACAGAGGTTCCTATAGGAACTGTCCAAGATGTATGCGGTGATCTTCTGAACACTTTGGAGACAGACCTAACTATTCCTGGCCTATTATTCATAGATACTCCGGGACATGCAGCTTTTTCCTCACTTAGAAAAAGAGGAGGCTCAATAAGCGATATAGCAGTTTTAGTCGTTGATGTAAATCAGGGAGTCCAGCCACAGACAGAAGAAGCGATAAACATACTAAAAGAGTCAGGTACGCCGTTTGTAATTGCTTTAAACAAAGTTGACACCTTGAACGGTTGGATAACAGAGGACAAATGCTTCTCAAAAAATATACGGAACCAGAGCGACCGAGTAAAAGACATGCTCGACCAGAAAATATACGAGCTGATGGCAGAGTTCAGCGAGCACAGCGTAACTGTCGACAGATTTGACAGGGTTGACAACTTCCAGAAAAAAGTCGCTGTTGTACCAATGTCCGCAGAGACAGATGAAGGAATACCTGAACTACTGATGGTGGTAGCAGGTCTTTCACAACGCTATCTTGGCGACCAACTTGAAGTAGATGAGGGAATGGGTAAAGGAACCATATTAGAGGTCTCACAGGAACAGGGATTAGGCACCACCATAAACGTCATCCACTATGACGGAGTTATTGAAAAAGAAGAGACGCTTGTATACGGTACAGCAGACGGAGCTAAAACAACTGAGATAAGAGCGCTGCTTCAGCCACAGCCATTGAAAGAGATAAGACTTGATAGACAATATCAGAGAACAGAAAGGGTTGAACCTGCTTCAGGTATTAAGATAACAGGAAGAGATCTAGAAGGAGTCATATCAGGAGCACCAATAAGAACAGCTAAAGATGACGAGGTTGAAAAAGCTATAGAAGAGGTCGAAGAAGAGCTCGAAACCACAGACTTTGAACCTGAAAACCAGGGAGTGGTTGTAAAAGCAGACTCACTAGGGTCTCTTGAGGCAGTTATGCGAGAGATAAAGGATGAAGATATACATGTACAGAAAGCAGAGGTAGGTTCCATAACAAAAGGAGATATAATAGAAGTACAGAATGAGGAACCAAGTCATAGAGCTGTTTTAGCGTTTAACGTTGACTTCACTGAACAAGGAAAAGAAAAAGCACTTCAAGAAGGGGTAGAGGTCTTCAGGAGCGATATAATCTACGAGATAGTTGAAAACTATCAGGACTGGCGTGAGAACTTGGAGAACAGACAGAAGGAAGAGGCATTAAACAATATATCTAGACCTGCTAGGATAGTTTCAATGCCAGAACACGTTTTTAGGACTTCCAACCCGGCAGTACTAGGTTTTAAGGTTGTTGAAGGTGTTCTGACTCCAGGAAGCAGTTTGATGGATACAGATGGTAACGTTGTAGGAACCGTGAAAAGTATACAGGAACAGAATGATACGGTAGAGAAAGCAGAGAAAGGAGATCAGGTAGCTGTCTCAATCTCGAACGCTACAGTAGGTAGAGATTTTGAAGAAGGCGATGAACTTCTAGTAAACCTGACAGGTAGAGAGTACCAACAGCTAAAACATCTGGAAGAACTTCTAACAGCTGGAGAGAAGAAGGTTAGGGAAGAGATAGTTGATATAAAAGATAGAGAGAATCCTCACTGGAAAATTGTTTAACTAACCGGTTGTGAGGTTATCGGTGTTTTCTAGAAAGTCTTTGATGTCATCAAGATACGTGTCAAGTTCGTCTCTAACATCTTCTTTGGGCTGGGTTATAACTCCAATACCTCTGTCTGAAGAAACTTCTATACCAAGCTCTTGGGAGATAGTTCCGTAAAACCTTAAGAGAAGAGAGTAATCTTTTTTACGGTAAACAGCGCCGTTGTTCATATTCAGGAACTCTTCTCCGGTCTCAACAGCTCTTCGAGACTGGTTCTTCAGACTCAACTCTGTTTTCTGTTCTAGTTCATAGTCTGATATCATTTCTTCTGAAATGTTGTGTGAAAGCAGAAACGTCGATGCTATATACTCGTAGGAGCTGTGTTCGTAATGGCCTACTGAGTTCTTAGCAGAGGCGGATAGAGGGTGTTCAAGCCCTACTTCTCTGAAGTATTTATCTAAAGTATCTTTGTCCACCAAGCTTTCGGATATACCCTCTACTGTTTCATACCGACTTACTATCTCATCTAGATGACCCATTGTATTATAACCGACAACCCCTTTGTTACATATCTTTTGATTACTAAAGAGAAGTATATGGCTTACGGAAAACTCGCGAAAGGGATGTCCTCGGAGGAAGCTGCAAGAAGACTTCAAAAGGTCATGCCTAATCTAAAGAGAGAGAAAGAGTTCCGTGGAAACGCGCCAAGCGTTTTTATAGGAAGCCATTCTTACCCGAAAGTTAGTACGGGAATACTTTCTCCACAGCATCCTGGAGACTCTAGCCTGCTGGATAGTCCGGATAAATGGTACTCCGAAGGTTTCGGAGTTGAAAAGGTTGCGTCTCTAAGAACCTCGCTTATCAACTCCCGTCAGAGACTGAAGGTGGAGGAGACAGACAGCTTTCTGAGTAACACAAGAGAGATAGCGATGTCGAGAAAACCTGTAGATATAGAAGTAGCTCTGGAGAAAAAACCGTCTCAAGCTGTCTCCGGAGGTAGAGTAAAACCTGTTTCGGCAGCAGGAGACATAGAAAACTTTATACTGGGAGAAAATCCTTCGGTAGAAAGAAAAATTGAGAAGGCATTCTACGATACTGACCTGAAAGCAGAGACCGGTGTAAAAGAGCTTTACAGTAAAGGCGTTGACAACTACAAGATACAGCAAAGTCTTTCGACAGGAATGCTTGGAGAAGAGGAGAACAGAAAGCTGGTGCCCACACGTTGGAGCATAACCGCTTCTGACGACATGATATCCAAAAACCTAAGGGAACAGGTTAAGGATTACCAGCAGCTTGGACAGATAGAGTACTACAAGAACAGTTATGTGGGTAACGACTTCCATATATTCCTGATTCCGGGAAGGTGGGAGTACGAGCTTTTCGAGTTGAAAAGATCCGGATCGGTATGGAACGCTGCAGAAAACACGTATATTGCCCATAACTATGAGCCTTACAACGGCAGAACTGGTTATGCGGAGGAGACAGCTGGAGCATTTTATGCTACTAGATTAGGTATTGCAGAGCATCTGGTCAGGAGACGTAGACAAGCTAAAGCACTTGTTATAAGAGAGGTTAAACCGGATTATTGGGCTCCTCTTGGCGTATGGGTTATAAGAGAAACTGTTAGAAACGGTTTTAAGGATAAGGAAGAGCTAGAAAGCTTTGAAAAGGTTAAATGGAGTATATCTAGAGACTTCAGGTTTCTGTATTCGCGTATCAAGAGTAAGAGTAAGATACTTGGGGGAAGACAGTTCAGTCTCAGAGACTTCTAGCCTCTGTATTACATTTTAGAAAAATCTTCATAAATATAATACATAAAACCCTGTTCTTTATAAACAAGCCGCGTAAATTGTAGTACAGAAATGGAATGGCAACGGTTTCTGTAAGACTATCCGACAGACTGAACGAAGATCTCGACAGACTAGTCGAAGATGGGGTCTTCAAAGACAAAACCGATGCCTTCCACGAAGCAGTAAGAAAACTGCTCCAAGATTACGAAGAACTTTAACTTTATACTCCCCTCCCTTTTCCCCTCCTTTTTGCTTTCACTCACTATCGGTGTCCTTTTATTGTTTCTCTGCTCGATTCAATACTACATGAACCTATTTCCTTTTCCTGAAGTAAGGGAGAAACAGGACCGGCTCATAGAAAAAGTTGAGGAGGCTGTAGAAGACAAAGGAAGTCTTGTAGCACACGCCCCAACCGGTTTAGGGAAGACAGCAGGATCGATAACACCGGCTTTAGAGTACGCTAAACAGAACGATAAGACTGTATTCTTCGTAACTCCAAGACACAGTCAACACCAGATAGCAGTAGAGACAGTCAGAAAAATAAACGAGAGACATAACGCGGGAATAAACTCCGTCGACATAATAGGTAAAAGCCATCTATGTGAAGGAGAAACAGGTATAAGAGGTTCAGAAGGTCCAGACTGCCCCAGACATGATAATACCTTTACAGACTCACGTGAACTAACAGATAAAGCGAAACAAAGAATAGCACAGTTCAGTAATGAGGACCTGACCGCAGAACAGGTTAAAAAACGGTGTAAAGACGTATGTCCCTACCAGATATTAATGTATATGGTCTCTTCCGCAGATTTAGTGGTTGCGGACTATTTCCATATATTCCATCCTGGAGTAAGAGATATCGTACTTGAGAAATCGGGTCTAGAGCTTGAGGATATAATCTTGATAGTTGATGAGGCTCATAACCTGCCTTCAAGAACACGTTCACTGTTCTCAAGCTCAATAACCGTCCCTACTCTTAGGAAAGCGAAAACTGAGGCTGAAACATTCGGATACTATCAAGAAGAACGGTATATAGAACAGCTACAGAGAAAGGTAAACAAGATAGCACGAGATAAACTAGGGCAGACCAGTCACGAAGAAAAACTGGAGAAAAAAGAACTGAAAGAAGCTGTGAACTCTTTCCATGACTATGAAGACTTCGTTGTCGATCTAGAAAACATTGCTGAAGAAGTCGAAGAAGAACAAGAGAGAAGCTACTGTGCTAACCTAGCAGAGTTTCTTGACTTCTGGAACGGCGGAGATGAAGGTTTTGTAAGATGTATAAAGAGAACGAGAACAAGCGGTGGAAACAGAGAGATAAGGATAAACTACTCTTGTCTGGATCCACAGTTCTCAACAAAGGAGCCTCTTAACCAGAGCCATGCATCCGTCCTGATGTCTGGAACTCTGACGCCACAAAGCATGTATGTGGATTTAACAGGTCTTGACAGAGAAAAGACTGAAGAAATAGCTTTCGGCTCTCCTTTCCCTGAAGAAAACGAGCTGAACCTTGTTATACCGACACTGACGACTAAGTACGAAAAAAGAGATAAATCGATGAGGCAAAAGTATGCATGGTATCTCGCTAAGTCTCTAGAAGAGGTTGAAGGCAATTGCGGAGTCTTCTTTCCTTCTTACGCTTTCATGCACCAGATAAAAGAGCTTCTTGAACAGAAAACAGATAGGAAGATCTTTACGGAAGACCGTGCGATGAACAAAGAGGAGAAACAAGAGGTACTGAACGACTTTGCCAGCCGTAAGGATCAGAAAGACTCGGTTCTTCTTGGAGTTGCTGCAGGATCATTTGGTGAAGGTGTAGACTATCCTGGAGAAGTTATGAAGGCTGTCTTCGTTGTAGGATTACCTCTACAGAAGCCAGATCTTGAGACAAAGGAGCTTATAGACTACTACGACAGTCTCTTCGGCAAAGGATGGGACTACGGATACTCTTATCCTGCGATGAACCGGGCTATACAGGCTGCAGGCCGTTGTATAAGAAGTAAAACTGATAGAGGGGTGGTCGTGTATATGGATGAGCGTTACGACTGGAGCAACTACAGAAAGGTACTTCCTCCGGATAAAAGGCTGAGATCGACTCGTGCTCCTTGGAAAGAGATTAAGGAGTTTTTCTAAGGTCTGTATGCTAGGAAGTATTTGTTCTCTTCAGGATACTCTCCAAGATCTTTAGCCTCTGTCTTATCTCCTATATCTGTAAGATCGTTCCATGAGAGTTTGTCGCCTTCGAGTTCGTAGATACGGGAGTTTTCTATCCTGTAAGTTTCTGCGACCTGTATATCTCTTTTTTCAAGTATTTCTGAGACTTCATCAAGTTTTTCCATGGGATTATGGGATGCCGTACCAATCTATAAATATGGGCTGTATCTCTCTGAAAAGAATAAAACTTTGAACCGGGCAGACTTGGTTATGAAGACAGTGATGGCGCAGGGAACTTTCGATATACTTCATCCGGGACATCTACATTATCTGAAACAGTCGGCTCGGCACGGTGACAGACTGGTCGTAGTTATATCAAGGGACTCGCGTATGAGAAACAAGAAAGATCTATACTTCTCTGAGGATAAGAGAAGGGAGATGGTTGGAGCTCTAGAAGTGGTTGATCGAGCGGTTCTCGGATCTGAAGGTGATATATACTCTACTGTAGAGAGGGCTGATCCTGATGTAATCACCCTTGGCTATGATCAGGGACATGATGAGGGAGAAGTTAAGTCGATGGCCGAGAAGGCTACAGGACACGAGGTCGAAGTTCTTAGAGTAGATGAAAGAGAAGGTTTCTCTTCGACCAGTATAAGGGATTTCTGAAAAAGGTTCTGAAAGCTGTTTAAAGTTTTAGGCATACCTAAAATAATGTATGTCCGAAGAAAATATTGAGAAGAACCAAGAACGTTTCGAACACAAAGTAGAGACTGAGAAGGCTTTTGACGCAGGTAAAGGCCTTACAGAGGAGACGATAAAAGCTATATCGGAAGATAAAGAAGAGCCTGAATGGATGAAAGAAAGACGCTTGAAGGCTTTCAGACACTTCAAGAAAAGACCTATGCCTGGATGGGGTCCAGATCTTTCTGAACTAGACTTTGAAGAGATCAGTCACTATGTAAGACCTGATGCAGAACAGAGCGATGACTGGGAAGAAGTCCCTGAAGAGATTAAGGAGACCTTCGACAAACTGGGAATTCCGGAAGCCGAGAAAGAAGCTTTGAGCGGTGTAGGTGCACAGTTCGAATCACAGGTAGTCTACCAGAATATGAAAGAGGAGTGGGAAGAGAAAGGAGTAATCTTCTGCGACATGGATAAAGCGGTTCAAGAACATCCGGAGCTGGTTAAAGAATACTTTATGACCAAATGTGTTCCTCCACAGGACAACAAGTTCGCGGCCCTACACGGAGCTGTATGGTCAGGAGGATCGTTTGTATACGTGCCTGAAGGTGTAGAGGTCGAGATACCTGTACAGGCATACTTCAGGATGAACCAGAAAGGTATGGGACAGTTCGAACACACACTTATTATAGCGGAGGAAGATAGCCAGGTCCATTATATCGAAGGATGTTCCGCGCCACAGTACACAAGATCTAATTTACACGCAGGCTGCGTTGAAGTATTTGTAAAGGATGACGCACACGTACAGTACTCAACAGTCCAGAACTGGAGTAAGAACACTTACAACCTGAACACGAAAAGAGCTAAAGTAGACTCAGAAGGTGTAATGGAATGGATCTCAGGAAGCATGGGTTCAAAAGTTACAATGCTTTATCCTTCCTCTCACTTGAACGGAGAAGGCGCAAGAGCCAACCATATAACAATCGGGTTTGCCGGAGAAGGACAGAACATCGATACTGGGGCTAAAGTAGTTCACAATGCTCCAAACACTAAATCAACGATTGAGTCAAAATCTATATCTCAAGGAGACGGAAGAACTAACTACCGGGGACTAGTGAGGGTGCCGAAAGGAAGTCATGGAAGCAGTGTGTCTATCGAGTGTGATGCACTGATGTTCAGCAAGGAGGCTACAAGCGATACAGAACCATACATAGAGATTAAAGAGGACGACGTTGAAATGGCGCACGAGGCAACCGTTGGCCGTATAGGCGACGAGGAAATCCACTACTTGATGAGTCGTGGGATCGAAGAGGAAGAAGCAAAAGAGATGATTGTAAGAGGATTCATCGAACCGATCGCGAAAGAACTGCCTCTAGAGTATGCAGTAGAGTTAAACCGGTTAATAGAGCTAGAGATGGAAGGAAGCCTAGGGTGAAACAAAAAATGCAGATACACAAACTATACGAAGAGAAAGAAGAGTTCCAAGAACTCAGAGAAAGATCAGCAGAACTGTACAGCAAACTTGAGATGCCTGAAAGCATAAGAACACCAGGAAGGACATGGACAAGATATCCTGACATAGAAGACAAACTAGGCGATATAGAAGACTTCGAACCAGAGATAGATATAGAAGGAGAAGCAGAAGTATACACAGGATCTGAAGCAGCGGAAGAAGCAGGTAAAAAACTACTCGACTCCATTAAACCAGGAGAAAACAAGCTGAACGCTCTTCACGCAATAAAGATTAACTCTGTAGTACTCATCAGAGTTAAGGGAGAAGCTGATATATCCGTAAAATACGAGACAGATTCAAACCTTTTCTCACATCTAGTGATAGAAACAGAAGATAGCACAGACCTTAAAATCACTGAAGATTTCAGAGGGGAAGCAGACGTTCAAACAAGTTTCACTGAGATCTACACAGGAAACAACTCTCACGTAGACTACGGCGCAGTAGAGTCATTGGATGCTGAACTAAGCTACAGTCATAGAAAAGCTGTTGTGGGGAAAGACTCGACAATGAAATGGCTTAACGGCCAGTTCGAATCAGAGCTGAACCGTACAAAGATTGAGACTGTCTTGAAAGGAGACAACTCCGAGACAGAGAATATAGGTGTCTGGTATCCTGTAAACAACCAGCATTTCGATATATCGCTCCACGTATTCCATATAGGCCACAACACGAAATGTGATATGGACTCTCGAGCAGTAGTAGACGATAGATCCCGTTCACTCTATGAAGGGTTACAGAAGGTTGAGGAATCTGCCGAAGACACCAAAAGCTTCCAAGATCAGGAGTCACTGCTTCTATCCGACAATGCAGAAGCAGACGCCTCGCCAAAACTGATGATCGAGAACCCTGATGTAGAGGCAAGCCACGCAGCAGCTGCAGGAAAGATAGCTGAAGAGAAACAGCACTACCTAGAGACAAGAGGACTTGACTCTGAAAAAAGCAGGAGACTGGTCGTAAAAGGCTACTTCGAACCGGTTATGCAGAAAATCGGTCTACCAGATCTAAAACAGAGTATAAGACAGGAAGTAGATAAGAAGCTGAACCGGTAGATACAGAGAATAATGAGTCTGAAACCCTCCGAACTGAAGAAAGATTTTCCGGTATTCAAAGAACATCCTGATCTTGTATACTTGGACAACGCTGCAACCGCTCAGAAGCCTTTACAGGTTATAAATGCTGTAGAAAAGTTCTATAGAGAACAGAACTCAAACATTGGCAGAGGACTATACGACCTAGCTGAGGAAGCAACTCTGAAATACAGAGAAGCTAGAAAAACGGTTTCAGAGTTTGTCAACGCTAACACAGATGAAATAGTCTTTGTTAGAAACAGTACAGAAGCACTGAACCTTGTTGCAGATTCTCTGGAGTTCGAAGGAGATATCGTCCTGTCGGAGATGGCTCATCACAGCGAGCAGCTACCTTTTAGGAGGAGGGCTGAGAGAGATCACAGAGAGATCAGTTATCTTCCTACAGAGAACGGTAAGATATCAGTTGAAAAGGCAGAACAGATTATAGGTCCTGAGACAGGTCTGGTATCGTTAAGTCATGTGTCGAATGTATTCGGTAAAGAGAACCCTGTCAGAGATATAGTTGAACTGGCACGACAGAATGATGCATATATAGTACTGGATGGAGCACAGTCTGTCCCAAGCCAAGAAGTTGACGTTAAACAGCTTGATGTCGACTTCATGGTGTTTTCAGGCCACAAAATGCTTGGACCGACAGGTATAGGAGCTCTATACGGGAGGAAACAGTTGCTGGAAGATATGAATCCTTACCAGGTAGGCGGCGGAATGATAAGATCTGTTAGGAAAGAGGAGGTCCGCTGGGAAGAGCCTCCGAAAAAGTTTGAGGCCGGAACACCTAATATAGCAGGAGCAGTTGGACTAGCAGAGGCTGTAAACTATCTAACAGATCTAGGAATGGAAGAAGTTGAGACGCACGAGGATGAACTAGCCCAAAAAATAGAGAACGGTTTAAACAGTTTGGAAGGGGTTGAAACAGTTACTGAGAATTCTAAATCGTTAGTGTCTTTTACAGCAAGCTTTGCACATCCGCATGATATTGCAGAGGTCTTAAACCAGGAAAATATTGCGGTCAGAGCGGGCAGCCACTGCGCACAGCCTCAGATGGAGGAGCTTGATATATCTGGCACGGTAAGAGTATCTCCGTATATCTATAATACCGAGGAAGATGTAGAAAAGCTTATCGAATCCGTAAAAAAGGTTAAAGAGGTGTTCAGCTGATGTACAGGGATGAGATACTTGATCTGTATAAGAATCCTTTGAACGAAGGAAAACTTGAAGAAGGAATCAGTAGAGAAGGTGAAAACCCTTCATGTGGCGACCATACACATATCTACATACAGACAGAGAACAACAAGATAAAAGAGATTAGGCACAAGTCGGACGGATGCGCGATCTCCACGGCAGCAATATCTATAGTTTCGGAAGAGCTGAAAGGAGAAAATATAGAAGATGTAATAGAGCTTGACAACGACTGGATAACCGGTAAACTAGGGATAGATATTTCACCTATGAGGTTGAAATGTGCTTTACTAGGACTGGATACGGTTCAGAAAGCTCTGAAGGATCATGAAGAACCTTAACTACTGTTACCGGTGTGGAAGAGAACTTGTAAAGAGAACGGATGAAGGCCGTGAAAGATATTACTGTGAGAACTGTTCAGACTTTGTATACCGTAACTCTGTACCTGTAGCAGGAGTATTTGTTGTGAAAGATGATCAGGTGGTTCTGATTAAGAGAGGTGGAGAGCCCCACAAAGGAAAATGGAGCTATCCTGCAGGATACCTAGAGTATGATGAGAAACCTGAAGACGGTGCAGTAAGAGAGCTGGAGGAGGAGACAGGTCTTAAAGCCGATGAAAACTGTCTCAAACTTGTGGCCACGATACAGTTAGAGCACCCGGACAAGTACGTCGTAGGAAATGCGTACGCTGTTCACCACCAAAATGTTGAAGGGAAGCTTGAACCTGGCGACGATGCTGTTGACGCGGATTTCTGGGAACTCGACAAGATGCGTTCAAGAGTAGAAGAGATGGAGTCTCCCAAGATTATAGATGCGGCAGAAGATGCTGTAAAGCTAGTTCATCGTTCAGGTTAAGAAAGTTTAGGTACAACTAAACTAATATAATGAGTCTGAAAGTTGAAGATCTAGAAGCATCTGTAGAAGACGAAAAAATCGTTAAAGGCGTATCCTTGGAAGTAAATCCTGGGGAAGTACACGCAATAATGGGTCCCAACGGTTCAGGGAAGTCAACACTGTGTAAAGCCCTTATGGGAAACCCTGAGTACAGTTTAGACGCAGGAAAGATAATCCTTGACGGAGAAGATGTAACTGACGAAGAAACAGATGAAAGAGCTCGAAAAGGACTTTTCTTGGGCTTCCAGTATCCAAGCGAGATCTCGGGTGTAAAGGTCTCAGAGTTCTTAAAGGAGGCTCTGAACGCTAAAAGAGAAGAACAGGGAGAAGAACCTATAGGGATGACAGAGTTCCGTGAACTCGTAAGAGAGAAACTTGATCTACTTGATATGGAAGAAGAGTATGTAAGACGTTATCTCAACAAAGGGTTCTCCGGAGGAGAGAAGAAGAGAAATGAGATACTTCAGATGGCGGTGCTTGACCCAAAATATGCTGTACTGGATGAAATCGACTCGGGTCTTGACATCGACGCACTGAAAGTAGTGGCTAAAGGAATCAAGACTCTGGCAGATGAGGAAAGAGGAGTACTGATGATAACACACTACCAGAGAATACTAGACCATATACAGCCGGATCATGTCCATATAATGGTCGACGGAAACATTGTGAAGTCTGGAGGATCAGAGCTGGCAAAGAAACTTGAGGCTGAAGGATACGACTGGATTAAGGAAGAGATCTAAATCAGTACGTGGCGAGGACCGTCCTTTGGAGAGTCTTTTTTCTCCAGTTCACGGACTATCACCTGGAGCTCTGACGAGCCGGAGCTCTCTAGTTCTTTCTCAAGTTTTTCCTCCTTCTCCCGAACCTCTTCTCTACTGCTATCGACTGAAACGGTGTAAAGACCTTCAAGCCTATCATATACAGTTGAGTTGTGTCTCAGACGGTTCTCAAAACTTCTGATTTGTATTAGTTCTTTAGGTATGTTGAATACAGGTTTCTTCTCTCTACATGATACAGACTGGCCTATTATAAGTTCTCCGCTTTTGTAGGATCCGGTTATAGCCCAGTCCTCTGTACGGTTCCAGCTGGCGGTATCTGAGTCTTCTTTGATTAGTCTTGTAGGGTTTCTAATGTTAAAAAAATCTTTGAACTCTTCATACTCGTTTATGTGGTTGTAAAGTGATGTTGATAAGGTGTCGTGTATGTTGTTGGCGTACTCCTCCTCTTTGATTTCAAGCTCAAACCTTCTGGTTGTTGAGAAGTAATCCACTGTATGAAAATCAGTCTGGTTATCTACTAATACTTTTCTGTCTTGGCTTAACTCTTTGAAAGATATTTTTCTATTATCTGTTCCAGCTTACTTTTTCTCTCTTTCTGCTCTATCTCTTCTGAGCCGCATGGACATTTCTCCGGTTTTATGCTTGATTCAAGCTCTCTTCCGCATCTTTCACACCGGTGAAACTCCATAGACCGTTTTAAGGGTTGCAGAGTTAAAATATCTTTTCTACCGGAACTAACGGAAAACTCTTCACTCATTTATAAAGGCAGTATTGGTAACTAGAAGTTAAGAGGAAAGAGGGGAGATGATAACACTAAAATGTCGAAACTGTGGGACGGAGAAAACAAAAAATATTCTACCAGGTAAGCACGCGGTGTTCGGGGCTATAAACGCGTCAAACCGTGAAGCTGACTGCTGTACAAAACCAGACTACGCTGATTCCGCAGGCTTCAAACAAGAATCTGTAGACAAAGGTCTCCGGGAGCTGGTAACAGCTCTCAGAGCCTAGACTATTTTTTCTTCATCTTCAGAAACAGGTGTTCCTTCTCATAAGGCTCTAACTCTGTTTCCTCAACTATCCTGAACTCTTCGCGCAGCTTGTCCTTTACTTCTTCAAATATATCGTTAAGGTCTCTGGAAGAGGATATCGACCGAGCTTTCACCGCTAAAAGTGCTGTACCGTCGTCTTTTAGGAACTTTTCACAGTTCTTGATAAATATCTCCGCCTGATCTCTCTGTGATATATCCTGGAAGACTATATCTACCTCGGGGACTTTAGAGTAGTTCTCGGGTTTACGTGCGTTATCGAGGAAAGGCACGATATTCTCTCGCTGTTCAGCAAGCTTCAACAGACTTCTGAAGACGGTGTCTGAGTACTCAACACCGTATACAAAGCCGTCTGACAGTATATCTGAGAAATGTGATACTGTTGTTCCTGAAGCAGCACCAAGATAGAGTACGTTGTCAGTTCTATTTATCTTTAGATCGATGCCGTTAAGCACTGCAGCTCCTGCTTTCGAACGTTCTGGAACCCACTGACGGTAATCTTTTCCTTCTACGTTTATGAACGGCTCCCCGTAAACTTTTTGATCTGATCCTGCCTCCGTATACAGTTTGCCTTTTCTTGTGTATATCCCGGGCTGTATCTCTTCCATACAGACTCATTGTTCGGTAAACATGATAAACCTCTATAATATCTCTTTAAAACTGAACTAGTCGCAACCATATCACATAGATATGATAGATCGGGGACAGTATAAGAGAGGAAGGAGAGAAGACCAGAAAGAGGCTGAAAAAAAGGTTTTGGAGACGCTTGAAAAGTATCATAACCCCTTAGCACTGCCGCCAAGGATCGATGAAGTAATAGATGATATAGACGATAAAGAAGTAAAGATTTATCTGGAAACTTACAGAGGTAGATCGGTAACGGTTTCAGAACTTATAAACGAGTTGGATGACTACAGTCCTAAGGAAGAGATATACAAAGTTAAAGACGTCTATAACCCTGTTGAAAAGATTTCGGATCTGCTTGAACAACAGGAAGACAGCTTGAGAAGTTATCTTGAAAGATACTAGTTCTTCAAATCTTCAAACCGTTCAAGACACTCCTGTCGAAGCTCCTCACCTTTTTCCTTATCTCCGTACTGGTCAAGTCTAGCGGCCATAACGGCTTTGTTCGCCAGGAAACGCGCCATCTTACCTCTCTTACTTTCAGGAAGGCTGTTTATGAAACGGTGTTGGAATATCACGCCGTGTTTAGGAGGTGTGCCCTCGCCGTGAAGGTAACGGAACAGTGCTTTCTCCGCACCCAGCATCTGGACCGTTGAGGCAGGCTTCTTTGCCAGGTCTTCAAGACTTCCCGCAAGCGCAACAATTCTCGCTGCAAGAAGAGGGCCTAAAACGGTTGAAAGGTTGGACATTTCCTCCTCTGCAACCTGTTCGATATACTTCTCAAGGTTTTCGCGGTGACTTCTCTTTTTTTCTATAACGTTTAAAGACTCCTCAAGAACCTCGATATCCTTATCTGTCAAGGTCATCCCTGTTGAAGATTCTGCAAGCTCCTCGAAGCCGGCAACTCTATCCCTTTCTACAGTCTTTGAAAGTATTTTTACCAAGTGTTCGTCTTCCGATATCTCTTCCTCAAGCTCGGGGAAGTAAAGCGAGTACCAGTCTCTGAATCTCTCCATCTCTTTAGAAACATTGTTACCAAGCTCGTCGTACAGATTGACAGCTTTAACCATTAAACGGTCTCTCTCTGCCGACTCTTTAAGTTTCTCCCGAGCCTGTTTCAACGCTTCGTCTCGTAGATCGTTCACTGGTTTACCACCGGTCGACATTTATTCCGAGCATATGCATCTTCAGTTTCACATGTTTTTCGTCTCTTCCAAGCTCTTCAGCGACTTTCCCAGGATCCATAGACGGGTTTTGAACCATAAACCGTTCCTCCCATCTGGAGAATCCTTTCCAGTCGGTTACGTCCTCTATCTCTTCTTGGAACTCTGACTCGTTTTTCAGGAACTTCTCGAGATCGCTGTTACTCATCTCCTTCCTGTTACGGGACAGGTACTCCACCTCTCTTGGATCCCAGGAGAACGGTATTTTGGAGGTCGAGTCGTTCTCAGCTTTCTCGTCCATAGAGTTTCTTTTCTTCCTCATCTCAGGCTTTTCTATCTTCTCTTCTTCTACGTTAGAAAGCTCTTCGTTAAGAAGCTCTTTTGCCTTGTCGACGAGATAGTCCTCGTACTGTTCCCGGTCCATAAACATTTGTTTATGGCCTGAACCTTTAAACTGTTTCAAGGAAACACTGTGACTCTGTAAATAAATCTTTATGATTTGCCTTTTCGAACACATTTAAATATGTCAGAACGCTCTGAAAACGGTTTTGAATATGTGGAAGACTCTGAAACCGGTGAAAAAGTATTTGATATACCTTTAGACTCTGAAAACAGTGAATACCTTTCTTTGAGACTGCTTGACAGAGAGGAGAGGCCAGGTATACCCGGGGTCTACAGGGCGGAGATATCCTCTGATATCGACTCAGAGAGGTTTGAAAGACTCGTAGACCAGTATACCGGAAGACTGTCGACAGGGGTAAGAACGATAGATATAGATACTGGAGAAGAGGTCAGGACCGCGGAGACAGACGAAGCCTACTACGTAGAGTTTCCATCAGGGGTCTACCACAATATAACCTTGAAGGAGGATGAACAAAGCCTCAGCCTAGAGGTGAGAGACACAACAGTAAGGCCTTTGAAGAAATGGATGGAATCAACAGGAAAAGACAGTGAACAGGTCGAAGACGCTTTAAACGAAGCACGAACACTGATAGGAGAACATTTGGAAAAACAGTGACGAGTTAAAACTGTTCTATACTCTGAAAAACAGCGTCCTCTTTTTTAATCTGTCACATACTTTCACCATCAATCCAGTTTATTTAAGAAAATAACCATACAACCTAGTCTTACAGCTTAATAGTTTTGCGCGGCGTTGGTCCAGTGGCTAAGACTCCGGCCTTCCAAGCCGGCGACCCGGGTTCAAGTCCCGGACGCCGCAATCTACTAACCTGTAGTAAACTCAAGAGCCAGGTTATCTCTTGACCTTTGAATTCTTTGTACTGGAGATTTCTGTTCTCTTTAGCACTTGTCTACAAATAAAAAGCTGGTAGAGCAATAACAGTACTGTTATGATCAGAGAGTATGGTCCGATACTTCTTATTCCTGCGGCATGGATAATGAGCTTTCTAACAATGGTATATCCCGGGATAGATACGTACTGGATAGCACATATGCATTACTTCATAACAGGTTTTCTGGCGGTCTTCGCGTTGACGTCGTGGAAGAAGATGGATAAACCTGTTCTGAAAACATGGAGATTAGTTATCTTATTAGGTATATTTGCGACAGCGGCAGGAGCATTAAGCTTCCATATAGAAGACTTTTCATCTATATTTGGAGGTATATCGGTCTTCTACTGGTTACTGGCTCCGGGACTAGCATCTTACTACACTAGTGAAAGCTTGGGGGAGTACAGTAAAGCGTTCAGGTTTACAGGTTACGGAGGCATAACAGCGTTCCTGCTTTTTCTTCAAGGAGTTGTTGTAGATAGCCAGATCTTCTTAGCAGCAGGGATTATTACAGCTATAGTTTCTCAGACTTCAAGCATTGTATTGGCCGCCAGAATGGATGGAAACATCTAGTTAAAGATCTTCATAGGTTGTGAAATCATTCTCTCTAAAGAAGCTTCTGTAGTCTTCCGAACTGTAGATTTTCTCGCCTTTAGATGTCAGGAACGTTCCTCTTGAGCCCTCAGTATCTATAAGCTCCAGATCTTTCATCTCGTTCAGTAAAGGTCTTATATGATAGTCATGGAGATCCAGCTCATTCTTAATCTCTCCCTGGTTGTAATCTTCCGCAACCATCTCGAAAACTGTTTCAGGCAGATCTTCAGCTGACTCAAAGCTGTAATCGTCGCTTCCAGGGCTGTAGGTCTCATCCACCCAGTCTATGTAGGCTTCTGAAACGAGATCTACTTCGTAGACAAATGCCTCTCCCTCTCTCACCAGCTTCAGAGGATCTTCAAGATCCACGAAAAGAGCTTCTACTAACTCGTCTTCCCTCTCAGGATCTATAAAACCTCCGAACTCTTTTGCAAGGGTTCTGT
>LFCJ01000147.1_pt1 | contig 38548 bp, 52 predicted proteins | sample 643141 | NCBI WGS metagenome assembly LFCJ01 (sample SAMN03766243, study PRJNA286221) | soda lake metagenome | biome: soda lake; feature: Kulunda steppe; material: water; isolation source: sample B1-Br-g2 brine of Lake Bitter-1 | place: Russia: Kulunda steppe | collected 2010-07
CTGTGAGATAAGAGTCTCTGTCTGACTGCCATATGCCTAGTCCTAAAGCACCTAAACCTCCTGCGACAGCTGCTCCTCCGAGCAGATTTCGTCTTGAAACTTTATCGGCGTTTTCGTTTATTTCGTTCTTGTCTGTATTGTCTGACATTTTTTGTTCACCCTTCGTAGTCTTCACTGATTTCTTCGGCTATTCCGAGAGCCTGAGAGTACGTTACAGAATCTAGATCCGAGTATTCTCGTTGGTTGATGCTGTTAGCGTTTAAATGTATGGTGTTGTCAAGAATGGTGTCGCTAAATCCTAGCTGGTAGTCTCTGTCTTCGTTTTCTATTTCCTCTTCTAGGTCAACACCTAGGGATTCAAGGTTTTCGTCTTGAGACATGCTGTATGCGCCAGCTATCTCGTTGATTGCTTCGTTATCGTTCACAGCGAAATCATAATCGTCATTTGCTAGAGCTCTATAGCCTCCGATTGCACCTAGACCTGCGAGTATCGCTCCTCCGCCTGCTATTATTTTCAGAGCTCTTCTTCTGCTTGTATCTTTGTCGAGTTCTCCGAAGTCTTCATCTTCGCTTGTGGAGCGGGAGAATCTTTCTTTTAAGCCTCCGGTCGCGTTTCTGAAGCGAGCTCCAACGGAAGTCTGGTCTCTGTGGGTTTCGTCGGTAAGAGGCTCTTCATCTCTTACTTTTCTGCTTTGCTCGTTTACAGACTCTTCTAGATTATCTGCAACGTGTTCTAGTTCGTTTAAGGACTCTTCAAGATGTAATTTGTCATCATCCGAGTCGTCTGAGTAGCCCATTGTTAAATTTCACCTATAGTATATATGGATGTTAAATCTGTTTTTTGAGGTCTTATTCATTTCTATCACATTCTGCGCGTGTTTTCTTCTATTTCTGAGTTAACTGAGTTGAGTCGACTTGTTATGTTGTTTATCTTCTCTATATCCTCTTCAGTTGCCTCTGTTTTAAGCGGTTTGTTCCGGTCTGTACCATATGCAGAATCACCGGGTTCGGATAACGCTCCATCCGCAATCTTGCCGTACTCCTCTTTCAGTGTTTCAACATCGTTTTCAGCGCTGTCTCCGGCTGTATAGATGTCCGATACAAACATCTCTAGCTCTGAAACTAGCTTGCCGTCTTTCTCTTCCACGGGTGTTGCTTTCGATAGCACTGCCTCGTCGTCGAACTCTCCGTCAGAGTAAACTTCTCCGATTATCTCGGCGTATACCTCAGAGTGGTGTTCAAAGGCGGAGTCAAGTCCTTCCAGAAAGTCTCCGTATTCCTCCTCTGATTCTCGGAGCGGCTCCGATCTCTCTTTAAGATAGTCTAGCCACTCTATCTGTTTTGTTAAGTGTGTTTGAGCGTTTACTGCGAACTTTTCGTACATGTTGAAGAAGCTTACTCCGTCCACTTTGTCGTCGAAGGGAACCTCTTCTTCAAGTTCGTCCTCAACATATTCTGAGAACTCTCTGAATGCTTCTCTTGGACCGTAGTCTCCATTTTCTGTAACCATTTTCATTACACCTTGCGATTATCTTAGACTGGGATTTGATGAGTTTGCTTTTAAAGATTTATTTTCTATACAGTATTTCAATTATAAGACTTGGAGAACATGGTAAAAATTTAGATAGTTACTTATAGAACGCTGTAATGTTGTAAAACTGTATAATCTACTTTAATTACCAAGACAACTTTATGAAAGACTAAGGTGAACTTTAGATGATTGACAGGGCAGATGACCCGGACAACACACGGAAAGAAGATAGATCAGTATTCCAAAGAAACGCTGAAAGACTTAGAGCGGACGGAGGAACAATGGATGAGGGAACAGAAGACCTACCTCAGAAGACAAAAGGTGTAGAAACCACTCATGAAGAAGTAAGCTCTCAAAATGGAGAGTCAACCCAGCAAGGGAACGGAAACAGTTCCGGAATAGTTGAGAAAGCGGAGAGAAGTGTCAAAGAGCTTATAGGCTCTAACAGACCGACAAGCATGTTCGGTAAACAGACACCTACAGAAGAATCCAGAGAATCACATAAAGAAAGCTATGAATCAGGTCTAGATTTAGACCTGCAGGAAGCAAGTAAAGCAGTAGACAACGTAGGAGCAGATGTCCAAGACTGGAACAAAGACAGACAGGAACTCGAACTCACAATGCAGAAAGCAAGAATGGAGTTCGAAAGCAAACTCGGAGAGAGAACCAAAGCATTAGGTAAAGAGATAGGAAAAGTTCAGAGATGGGCGGAGTCGCCTCTAGACCAAGACCTCGCTTATGAAGCAGATCCTAACAGAGGTTCTTTCAGTTTCGGAGAGTATGAAGATCTTGGACTTTCAGAGTTTGTAGACGTTCTTTCAAACGAAGCAGAAGAAGCAGACCAGCTCTACACACACAGACAGGAACAGATCGCTGAACTAGGAAAAGAGCTAGACCAAATGAAAAAGAACGATGTAGGAATCGAAGACTCTGAAGAGCTTGCAGCAAACAAAGGTATAGGAACTGACTCAAAAGAGATCTCAGACTACGAGAGAAGAGCAGTAAAGAGCAGAAGAAAAGAAGTATCTGACGAAATCGAGATGCACAGAAACAAGAAAGATGAGCACGAACAGGACTTCGTTTCATACACAACTGAAGCAGAATCTGTCTACAGAGACCATGCTGCTGAAGTAGGTGACTACATTGCCGATGCTGCAGGAGCACTACAGGAGACAACAGAAATGCTTGAAGACTTCTCAGAGGTCGAAATACCTGTGATGGAGGATGAAATAGCAGATATAGCGCCTGAAGAAGTATCCGGCAAACTGCTTGATGATGGAGAACAAGAAGTAAGAGAAGAGTACAGAGACGCAGTCAACGCTTTAGGAGTCAAGGCCGCTCAACAGTACAAACAGGTTGAAAACGCATTGAACGAGCTTGAAGAAATTGAGGCAGGTATGGAAGATGACTACTTTGGAGATGTCAAGAGAAGCGACAAACTAAGAAGTAAGGTGGATGAAGTCTCAGGCAACGGAGATGCTTACGAACAACACTTGACAGAAACAGTGAATGAAGCTTTAGGAGATGAGTACGCGGCAAGTGACACAATTAGAAACGTATTCCGAGGTATTGAGCCTGAAATAGAATAAGGGTTCCTCAATAATCTTCTTTTCTTTTATTTTAATCTTATATCTAGACAGACACGGTCGATATATGCAGCTCTCTCGCCACATACAGTTCTTTCAACAATTTGGTGCTCTCTATCGGCGGCTTCGCTCGCTTTCTCTATCTCGTCTTCAATTATGCTCCAGTTCCTTTCTTCCAAGAAACGATAATAGTGAACAATACCGCCTTTTTTTGTATGCTTGAACGCGAGATCAACGTAATCTTGTGAGGAGCCAGGCAGAGGCATTATTATCCGGTCAAAAGTGTTGAGATTAGGTAAAATATCTTTGACGTCGCCTTCAACTACTTCGACAGTGTCTTCAACGTTGTTTAGACTAATATTTTCCTCCTGGAATCTTACGGCTTCTGGATTTTTCTCAACTGACACGACCTTATTAGGATTTGATAGTCTGGCTGCCATGATGCTGAAAGGTCCTACTCCTGAAAACATTACAAGGACCTTTTCGCCATCATTTATCTGGTCGATAACTCTTTTTCTTTCTGTACTGAAACGTTCTGAAAAGTATGTCTTGGTAGGGTCTACTCTATAACGACAGTCGAACTCGGTGTGAGTGGTTTCTGTCTTTTCGCCGTATAGTTTTTCGTACTCTCCGACTCTGAACTCTCCTTTCAATCCTTCCTTCTTGAGCATAATGGTCTCCACATGAGGATTGTGGTGTAGTATACCTTCCACTGCTTCAGAACTCTTTACGTTGTTGAGATCGTTTATAACAGCTATATCTCCAATCAGTTCGTAAGAAGGCGTTTTAAACTCTTTCTGTTTTTCATCCTCTTTAATAACTGATATATCGTTCTCTAATTCTTCTTTAATATCGTGGAGTTCTTCATCAACGAAAATTTTCTCATCAGTCTCTACCTGACCTTTTATCTGTTCTTTAGAGTATTTTTCGGATGAAAAAACCTTTAAAACAAGGTCTGTGGTATCTTTCCCGGCTTTAAACGTGTTTTCGTCTTTATCTAGTTCAAAGCCTTGTTTACAGAAAAGTTCTTCAACACGGTTCTCAAGTTTCTCCTGTCTCATAAGGGTTTAGTTAAAGAGTTTTTACCTGAAAAATACTTTAACAGTATGTTATACTTGATAGGTCTAGGACTAGACAATAATGAAATCACTGTTAAAGGTTTAGAAGCGGTCAAATCCGCTGAAAAAGTGTATGCAGAGTTCTATACTAATACGGAGAATATAGATCTTGGAAAAATTGAGGAAAAGACAGGGAAAGAGATAGATGTACTCGGCCGTGAGGATGTAGAACAAGAAGACCTTGTTCTCGAATCAGCGGAAAAGAGAGACACAGCGTTCCTAGTATCGGGAGACCCGCTTACAGCAACAACTCATTACGGCATAAAACACCGTGCCGAGGAGAAAGATATAGAAACAGAAGTGGTTCATGCGCCCTCAATCTTTACAGCTATAGCTGAAACCGGTTTAAACGTATACAAGTTTGGAAGAACAGTTACTCTCCCTAAAAATGCGTCTCCAAGCTCTATCACCGAATATATAGAGAAAAATAACTCTATAGGATTGCATACTTTGATACTTCTGGATATAGACTTTCCGGCCTCAGAAGCTGCGGAAAAACTTAAAGAAATGGATTCAGAACTTACAGAAAGACGGGCCATAGTGCTTGAAAGAGCTAATAGAGAGAACCAGAAAGTAACTAAAGGAAAGCTAGGAATGTTATCAGAGAAGGACTTTGGTGAAACACCTCACTCAATAATCATTGTAGGAGAAACCTCTCATATGGAAGAAGAGTTCTTGGATAGCCATGAATAAGACACAGGAACAACTGGAGCAAGAGACCAAGAAGTGGCTGGACAGACTTGAAGAAAGAATAGAGAGAAGAGACAGCTCTGTTGAACAGATGGAAAACGTTCTGGCTTATCGGGATGATACATACCATTTTTTAGACGAAAAAGACTTTATCCGGGCCTGGGAAGCCGTAATATATGCTTGGGGTATATTAGAAACCTTGGAGAGACTGGGAAAGTTTGAGACCGAATAGATAAAAGGAAGAACAGTACAAGATTTTCTTTATGGGCTGGACAGATGATCCATGGAAGTATCCTGCCTTCACAGTTGCAGGTATAGCAGCTTTCGTTACAGCAGATATTACTGGTCCAATTATATCAACCAATGTAGGACTTGAAGACTGGATTGGAGAGTATATAGCTGCAGGTTTGGCAGGAATCCTTTTCGGCTTCGTGATTGATGACATGGTCCCGGCATACATAGCACAGAAGAAAGGAGGCTCCTCCGACTTTGGAGGAGGCGGAGATGACTTTGGAGGAGGCGGAGATGAGTTCGACTTCGAGTAGGATAGCTCTACTAATGATTTTTACTCTGTTAGTATCTGGATTAGCGGTCTCCCATAACCATCATACTAGCTCTGTATATGATCAAACAAGTTTCGAACTACCTCAGTACGATACACATGAGGAGGTTCTTATAGAGTTTGTTGCTCCTTTTTTGTTTGTATCTATCCTTCTTACTCTGTCTTACGGCAAAGTTCTGCATGCTATCTTTAAAGATAAAGATGAAACTCCTTACGCCAGTCCTTACTGGGTTGAAGAGGAGGAAAAGCCGAATGTTAAACGTTATGCTGTTCTACTAGGCTTTTTGACCACGGCGGTAATAGTTCCTACGGAGTTCTGGGGATGGATTCAGCTAGCTATAAGTTCCATAGGGGTAATAGTTACGGCAGCCTTTGCGCTATTAGTGGTCTACATTATATATTTGATGAGGTAGCTGTGATAAATTCTTATAAAATAAAAAGCATTAATACTGTCCTATGGAATCCGAACTAAGACGTAAGTTTATCTTTTTGAGTTTAACAGTTATTTTCGTATCCGGTTTCGTGGCAGCACAGACTCCGGGAGGAGGTGTAGGAGGAGCACCGAGCGTAACAGGTTTCTTAGATGATATAGCTATGGGTGTCAACGATGCCATAAGCTGGGATACAGGCAACACCTGGGAAGCAATGCTGTTAAACGTTATATTGCCGGCATTAGGTATTTATGCTGCAGCAAGGTTTGTTATAGGTAAAGGATTCCACTATGCTGAAGCAAACTTCCAAGAAAGAACAAGTCTAGGATCAAGCGAACTTGGAGATACTGCCGAATGGTCTGCAAGAATACTTTCTGCCATAACAGCTATCTGGGCGGTAGTTGCCTGGGGAGCTTTCATTGCAGTATACTGGTACATAGCGGGACTGCTGTTCCTAATCTTTCTGTTGTGGATACTGATAACCGGAGGAATAGGTGTTATGTCTCCGTTCCCCGAACTATCTCTGGGGATTGGACGTTCCGGAGGAAGTAACGGAGACAATATGGCTCCGGAAGTCGAGAAAGAAATCAGAGAGATAGCGGATGAAAATCAAAGACTCAGAGACGAACTTAACCAAGTTAGAGAGCAGGAAAAAACCGATGAAGAACGTATAAACAGCGGAGATGAAGGACCGGAAGAAGCCGAGTCTCATATACGTACAGAGCTAAAAGAACTCTCACAGATAGAAAAACAGATATCAGAAGTTGAGAAAGAAGTAGAGACTATTGAGGCGCAGATAAAAAGCCAAGAACAAGAGACGGAGCAAGAAGAACAGCACGAGCAACAGCTTCTACAAAAACTCGAAGCTCAACAAAAGAAGTTCAAAGAGACACTCCAACAGATAGAAGCTTATGAAGAGAAGACTATTGAAAACCAGAACGGCATAGACCAAATGCTGAACAGTTTGAAGCAGTCCAATCAAGTCAACAAAGACGCTATCCAAGAAGATTTAGCTTACAATCTTGACAATCTGGTCCAGATTGACAATATGCTTGAAAGCTTGAGTGAAATGGAGCAACAAGAATTTCAAGAGCTGAAAACGGCTTTAGAAGAGGAAAAAGAGGTTCTGTCTAATTTAGAGGCTCAAAAACAGGAAATTTTGGCTTTAGAAGACCAAGTCAAACAGTTATTTAAGGAGATAGATATTTTGGAAAGCTGTTTCGAGGCAGAAGAAGATATAATAAGCCAGGCTGAAAGGCTTGCTCAGCAAGTGAAGGACAGAGAAGACTACCAGAAACTAGAGGAAGATGAGAAGATAATAGAAGACTTAGAGAGCAAATTCAACAGTATTTTAAATGAAGAAAACAAGATTAGAGAAAGAATAGAAGAGCTTAAGGAGATAGAGGAGTACGAGAGAAATCAACATCAGCAGATAATTAATGAGCTTCAAGAGCTGGAAAAAAGCTTCGAAAAAACCCGTCAAATGCTTATCCAAATTGACGAGCTTATTACAGAGTTCCAAGAGGAAGTAAACAGAGAGATTAATGGAGCTAACTTCGAAACTCAGGCAGAATCTGTTTACCACAACAAAGCTAACCGGAGAGGCGAGAACGATTTCCAGTTGATACAGCAAAAATTCCAAGACTCTGTAATGCTTTCCAACCAAATAAAGGCGGAGTTGGAGGGTGATGGAGGACAGGGAATGATTTCTCTAATACAAGATATGGAGACGTATCTTGGTAATTATCTTAAGGAGATAGGATCAAAATAGAAAAGGAGAAGAATTAACTAAGGAAGCTTCTTACTTGTCCCCATACTGAGTCGGATCTGCTGAAAGTCTCTTCTAAGGAAGAGGATGTTTTACTGTTCAAAGATGCTCTCCTTGATTCTGCTGTTCCTTTTGGTGTGTTATCGTCGATTATATCGATGCCAAGTTTTTTGGCTGTTTCTTTGACTCCTCCTATCTTGTAGCCGTTACATTTGACTGCGGTGGTTGCTCTGGAGGCTGCATCATAGGCTTCAGACACGGTCTCTTCGTAGATGCTTGGTTCTTCTGAAGTTTCTATCTTGTCTACTCCCAGTCTTTCTGTCACTTCGTCTAGAGTTGTTTCATAGGACTTTCTGTCGGTAACTGCGGTGCCTGTTTCATCGTATACTTCTGATGCGTCGAAGTCCTCTACGGTTTCGTACTCTCTTTGAGCTTCGGGTTTTATGGTTCCGGCGTCTTCTCTTCCAGCGTGGTTGTATTCGATTATCATTGTTATGTGTAAGTAGTAACACTCTATATTTATAAATCTTACCTGTGTCTCTGGCTTGAAACAACCGAAAATATACCTTCTACGCAGTTATAACTCCCAATTATTTAAACCAAAAACATGTTATTAGGTAGTATAGAGGTATGCCAAAAAGATGATTGAAAGCTTAATCCAAGCTATTATAGACAATCCTGACGTTGCAGGTCTAGCACTGTTAATAGGTTTCTTTGCAGGTTCTATGTACCAAAAACGTAAGATGAGAAAAAGAGGAATGGGAGGAATGGGCTTCTGAAGGTGTTAAAAAATGAAGAGAGCTAAATTCCACGAATACTTATACGAAGTTGAAAACTGGGTCGACGAGTTCGCGATAGCCTTTCTATCGTTCGGAGCTATAGCGGTCATAATCAACGCTATATTCTTTGCTCCAGGAGATGTCAACTTCCTATCGCTAGGAGAGCTAATCTATCCTTGGATCGTAATGCTTGCATTAATGATTATAGGAAGAGAGCTGTGGCTCCTCAACAGGAACTTGAGGGCTTACGCAGAAGGTGAGTAAGTAAAGTGGAAGCCTCAGGGTTCAACCAACTGCTACAGAACATGGCGCAGCAGGACTTCTTCACAGGGATTTTCCCTTTCCTACTATCCTATATAATATTCTTTTTAGCACTACAGAAGACACCTATATTTAGTGAACAGGAGAACAAGAGATACTCTGCTCTAGTAGCGGTTATATTCGCGTTCTTTGTGTCATATGCTGTAGTAATGAACCCTGTATACCAAGAGTTCTTCCACAGCTACTTGTCTAGTATAGTAATAGGTATGGTAGGTCTACTAGGTTTCCTAGTGTTCCTAACGTTTATACCTGGCTTTGACCTAGATAACGCAGGAGCCCGAGGACTTGTAGCTCTAGTTGTATTAGGGAGCTTTGCAGCTTTCATATTTTCTGGAGGCATGTCTGCCTTCATCCCTGTAGATGTAGGTCTGCCAGGACTGGAATATGGACTGGCAGAGGTCCTAGATTATATATTTGAGTCGGGACTGATCTATCTAATAATTATAGGAGCAGCTTTGGCCTGGGTAACCTCTGACGGAGGAGACGGAGACTGGGGAAAGAAAGCTAAGGATGCAGGAGGATACATGATAAGGCCTGTGGGTCACGGCGGTGGTTAACAGTGTTTGAGAATATTGTATTATCTATGCAGGATATGAGTATTTTCCATCTATTCCTGCCTTGGTTACTTGTTCTAACGGTTACTTATGGAGTACTTCAGAAACAGGAAATATTTGAGGAAGAAGCTGTAACAGCTGCTACATCTCTATCTGTAGCATTTCTATCGATAGGAGGCTTCTACTTCTTTGTTCCTCCAGAGATGTTCAGCCATTTCGCCGCAGTGATAGGATTCGCAATTTTCGGTTTCATAGGTCTATTCTTACTGCTGGCAGTGGTTGGAGTAGATATAACAGAGTTTGAAGACGTTGAAAGAAGGTTTCCTGCGATAGCAGCAGCAAGTATAGCTGTTCTCGGAGCTTTAGGAGTTTTAACTTATCAGTATAATCTATTGGGTCTTCTACCGGAGTTAAGCGAGTTGACAACGTTATCGATAGACTTCGATCAACATGTAATGCCGATTTTAACTCTTCTGTTCCTACTAGCTATAGTAATATTTGTTGCTAGAGGAGAATAGAAACTATTTTACCACTCCTCTAGATCTACTTTATCTATATCTTCTTGGCTAACTTCGGAACTTGTCTCTATACCTCGTTCTTGTTTGATCTCCTGTACAAGGTCTGTTAGTTCTCTAACATTGTCGACAAGTGATGGAAGTACTTGCTGGAAAGCCTTTTCAAGTCCTCCTATACGAGACTGGTAAGAGTCTATATTGTCTTCAATCTCGTCCATTTTCTGTATGAACTGTGTCTGATCTTCGTCATCTCTGACCTCGAGATCATGTACCCTCTGATCCAGCTCTTCAACCTTCTCTTTGACTTCATCTATCTCTCTGTAGACGTTTTCGAACTCGGCTTCTACCATCTCAAAGTTCTCCGCTACAATAGTCTCTACAAGCTCTTCTACACCCGTATTTTGTACGTTTTGACCTTGGGGTGCGGCCTGTTGATCTCTCTGCATATTCATCTGTGGTTCTTGAGATATATCTTGTCCTGGGTTCATTTCTTCTTGTTCTTGGTTGTTGAAGTCTTCATCCATAGGGCTTACTGCCTCTTCTCCGCCGCTGTATGGTTCCATAGGTTTAGGTCCTTCTTCGAAGCTATCTCCTGCTGCGGATGAGGTAACCGCTCTATTGATAGCTTGCTGTATCTCTGAACGGGAGTACTGTCCGTCAAGCTCGTCTTGTATCTCTCCTTCGGAGTAGCCCTGAGAAAACATTCGTTCCACAGTCCTTTCAAGTCCGCTACCCATAGATATATCTGCTGTATTACTGTCTTGTGTAGGTTCTTTAGAGGAGTCCTCGTCTTTCAGTCTTCCGAACAGCTGAAATTTCATAATTTGTTACCTTTCCGTTCTTTTTCCTTAGTACTGGCTTGGTTTTCCAGCCTTTTTATCTTTCTGTCTATAAGCCTTTTGACTTCACGTTTTGAGACCGTTTTTTCTTCTTCTACAATCTTTTTTACCTGTTTTTCGGTTACGAAAGAAGATTTTATAGGGTTCATAAGGTCTATGTAGTTCTCCATTTCGTCGAGCTCTTGATTGGTCACAAACTTCTTTTTCTCCCGGTTAAGCTCTTTTATATCGACCTCCATGTTCGCTATACGGTCTCTAAGCTCGGAAATCTCGTCTTCTAGGTCTTGTATACTTCTGTTAGTGTCTTTGTTCTTTTTGAGAACTGTATCGTCTAAAGTATTGACTCGGGCGTTGAGGTTACGTATATTCTCTTCAAGATCTCTGACTCTTCTGTTGAAATCGTTGACCCTGTTCACAATCCGGTTCAAAAGGTCTTGTTGCGCCACATCTTTTATTCTAGAAAGCCTTGAATAATAATTAACGGGTTATGGCTGTAAGAGAAAAAGACGTTTTCGAATACGAGTACGATGATGAGACAGGAACTATAGAGATCAATCTACTTGGATCTGTATACGGAGCATCTATAGAAGACTATCCTGAAGTGATGTCTCGGGTAATAAACATTCTTCAGGAGGTGCCGGACGCATCGTCAGTAGTTCTGTCGGAATCCCGAGATTATGAATACAGTGATACTCAGGTAGAGATGCTTAAAGAGGTCGCAGAAGCCATAAGAGATATATCAAGTCAGGGATATATATCAAAAAACGTTAGAACTGATAAATGTGAGAGCCTTTACCAAGAAAAGCTTCCTGAGGTCCAAAGAATAGTTATAGACGACCTGAGAAAAGATCCGATAGGCGCATACGTACAGCTTAAACGTATGATACGCCATCTAAACCAGGAAAAAGAGGATTCATATCCTCAGAGAAAACGCTGTATAAAATACTTTATACAGGATGTTCTGAAACCGGTATCCGGACGTCTAGAGGAGACGCACTTAATACAGCAGTCTGTAGAGCTTGACTATATAACCGGCCACCATGTAGGAGACAGAGAGGTCTACAGAGAGTTCTTCCATCCTTTAGTAAGACCTAACTTCATGCTTACAAAGTTCATGTCGTTGCCTCCTGAGAGAGGGGAGGAGGTTGACAGATACAGGGTTCAGGAAGATGTAGAGGTCTCGGTATACCGGGTCCCGGACCAGGTACAGCCTATTTACCACGTGAATCCTCCAGAGTTCAATCTTCCTGAGGAAAAATATCGTTTGCTTGATGCGGCAAGAAGGTTTTTGGCCTCTCACAACCCGGAGTCAGGAGAGTTCGCTAGGCCCGAGAGAATGCGCCAAGTGTTCCAGAATATAGGAAGAGATATGGTCAGGGATATTTCCGACCAGATGGGTATACAGATATCCGGAGAGGAGTTAGAACAGTTAACAGCAATACTTAACCGTTATACTTCAGGGCTCGGCGTGCTTGAACTACTTCTCTCTGATCCAAAGGTTCAGGATGTTTATGTAAACTCTCCGATAGGTAATGCACCGATATATATCTCTCATCAGGACTACGAAGAATGTGAAACAAATCTAATCCCTACGAAAGAGGAGGCAGAGTCATGGGCCACAAGGTTCCGTATACAGTCAGGACGCCCGTTGGATGAAGCAAACCCTGTGCTGGATACGGATACAGAGGTTCCGGGAGGCCGTGCACGTGTCGCAATAATACAGGAGAACCTTTCGCCTGAAGGGCTAGCGTTTGCGTTCAGAAGACACCGGTCCCGAGCCTGGACGCTACCATTGTTTGTTGACAGCGGAATGATTAACCCTCTAGGCGCAGGGCTTCTATCTTTCATTGTTGATGGAAACCGGTCGGTACTGTTTGCAGGTACTCGTGGCGCCGGTAAAACATCGCTCCTGTCAGCGTCGATGCTGGAGATACTGAAGAAACACAGAATTGTGACTGTTGAAGATACTTTAGAACTTCCTGTTAAACAGATGAAGGACTTAGGGTATAACATAGAGAGTATGAAGTCTCGTTCTGTTATTACACAGGTTGAGAACGAGCTTGCTGCTGAAGAAGCAATTAGAACATCCTTGAGGCTTGGAGATTCTGCACTTGTTATTGGAGAGGTTCGTTCTGATGAGGCAAAAACTCTTTATGAGGCTATGCGTGTCGGAGCGGTCGCAAACTTTGTCGGAGGAACAATACACGGTGAAGACGCTTATTCAGTATTCGACAGAGTCGTTAACGACCTAAATGTTCCAAAAACTTCTTTCAAGGCAACAGATATCATTGTAAGCGTAAACAAGATCAAGAGTCCTGACGGCCTATCGACCTTTAGAAGGGTCACGGGAATAACAGAGGTTAGAAAAGAGTGGACTGATGACCCGCAGGAAGAAGGAGCGTTTGTAGATCTCATGCGGTACGACAGTAACGAAGACAAACTTGTGCCTACAGATACGCTGCTGAACGGCGAATCACTAGTTTTGAACAGGATAGCTAGTAATATCAGAGAATGGAAAAACAACTGGGAGGCAGTATGGGACAATATACAGCTCCGTAAGCAGATAAAACAAGACATTGTCCAAAAAGCAGAGGAAACAGATAATAAAGAACTTTTAGAGGCAGAATTCACTGTCAAATCAAATCAGAGATTCCATATACTTTCAGAGAGAGTTAGGGAGGAGTACGGCGAACAAAACACCGAAAGAGTTCTAGTAAGATGGAGAGAATGGCTAGAACAACAATTATAGGCGTTAAAAATGGATGAAGATAGAGAGGACAAGATCAAAGACATAGTAGATAAGCTTGACAGAGATCTTGAGATGCCTCCCTACAATACGTCCTCGAAAGAGGGTTACTCTCGAGAATACCAGAAGTACAGGAAAGAGGAGAGAGAAGAGGTTGAAACCTCAAGCTTTGAGGAGCTATGTCTGACTTCGGGAGACCTCCTAAACCTCAAAGCAGGTAAGAAGACCAGAGAACGTCTAGGACCTCCTCTAAGACTGCTGGGGTGGGATATAACACCTGGCATGGTTCTGTCTGCAGCCGTCATGGTGGGTTTCGTGTCATTCTTTGGATGGTTCTTGCTCTTCGCTTTAAATGCGTTTTTAGGTTTCTTTATTCCGATCTCTATAATCCTTATTTCAGTATTTATTCCGATAGGAGCCGGTGTTTATACCTATTTCAAGCCAATCTACCAGGCCGAGAACAAGGTTATAAGGAGCAGCGGGGAGATGATCCTCACAATACTCTACATGGTCATCTACATGCGTAGCTCTCCAAACCTAGAAGGAGCTATCAGGTTTGCGGCATTAAATCTTGAAGGTCCTGTTTCAAAAGATCTTAGAGGCGTATTATGGGATTTAGAGGTTGGGAAGTACAATAAAATAGAAGAAGCGTTAGAGAATTATACTGTTAGGTGGAAGGGTTACAACGACGACTTTCTTGAATCTTTACAGCTTCTTAAGGCTTCAGTAAACGAGCCAAGTCCTCAAAGAAGAGAAGATCTTCTACAGGACTCAATAGATCGTATACTTGAGGGCACACAGGAAAATATGAAGCACTATGCGCAGGGTCTCAAGACACCGGTAATGATACTTAACGCTGTTGGAGCTATGCTTCCGGTCCTAGGTATGATAATGTTGCCTCTTGTTTCTGTATTCCTCGGAGACTCTATCTCAGAGATGCATCTCATACTTCTCTTCAATATAATGCTTCCTGCATTCCTTTACTGGTTTATGCAGCGAATACTTTCTTCTAGACCACCTACAGTATCCTCAGAACCTACGAGTAATGGAAATCTGCCTCGTCTAGGTTATTATAACCTGGATTTATTTGGAAGAAGTTTTTCCGCACCTGTATGGCCCTTAGGAGTGCTTATATTTTCTATTGTTGGTCTTTATGGGGTTTTGGGATACGCAATTTTTCCTGAGGTCTATCCGGTCTCTGACGGAGCTGAATCCGCGCCCGCAATGTTTACGGATGGAGACTCTTACAGTCCATTAGCTATGCTGATAAGAAGTCTAAGTATCACCGCAGGACTAGGATTAGCCATAGGTGTGGTTCTTTACATTGGAGGATTAGAGAGAAAGAAAGCTGAAGAAGAGATAAGGAATATTGAGAAACAGTTCCCCACAGCGTTGTTCCAGTTAGGAAACAAGATTTCGGGCGGAACACCTATAGAATTAGCTCTGAAGCAGGCAAGAGAGTCGACAGAGGAGATGGAGATCTCAGGCTTATTCAGCTATACTCTCAGAAACATTACGGAGATGGGTATGACCTTTGATGAAGCGGTCTTTGATGAAGACTACGGCGCTCTAAGGCACTATCCTAGTCAGATGATCCATACTGTTATGAAGGCGATTATGGAGTCCTCAGAGAAAGGTACTAAGATGGCTTCAATGGCGATGATGACTATCTCAAGATACTTAGAGAACATACACCGTACACAAGAGAAACTGAATGATCTGATGGAAGAGACAACGACCACAATACTGATGCTTGGCTATCTTTTAGCGCCTATTGTGTCTGGAGTAGCTGTAGGTATGAGCCAGACCATAATCACGGCTATGTTTGAGCTCTCTGAATCTTTCGATGACTCTATAGCAGGTACTCCTGAGGGCGACGTGGGAGATGCTGATACTGCGGCCGCAGGTGCAGACTTTTCGGGTATACTAGGTGACTTAGACGCTGCCATACCTCCTGAGGTGCTTCAGTTCGTTGTAGGTATATACTTGATACAGCTTTTATGGATACTAGGAACATTCTATACAAAGATTAGTGTTGGAGAAAACAAGACTGAGCGAAATATCTTTGTAGGAAAAATACTTATTTCGGGAGTGTTCTTCTACAGTATAACGCTACTAATAGTAAGCTTGCTGTTTGGAGGCATAGTAACAAGCATAGAACCATGAAAGGAGAAAACATGATGATAATAGCTACCGTGTTTGCTGCAGCAACTATAGTAGCAGCTTTGATAGTACTAACCGTAATAGATGGGACGGTACAAAACATACTGGATGATGTGCTAACAGGACTTGGATAGAAAATGAAACGTAGAGGAGAAATGGGGATGCCGGTAAGAATTGTGGTGATGTTGGTGGCAGCTCTAGCAGTAGTTCTCATATTTTTAGCAGTGTTCATACCTGCAGTAGGTGGAGCAGAGGAGGCAACAGGCTGTGATGGAGCTCTAAGAGCGATATCGTCAGCAATAAGTAGTGCAATGGGAGAGCAGATATGCTAGGAGGAACAAATTCTCGGAAAGGTTTGGCACAAACGGCGGTAGTAAAAATAGTGGGAATACTCCTAATAGGTGCTATCGTGATCAGCGTAATAGGGTCTATAGGATCTGCTATAGCTGATACAGGCGATGCATTGATGGATTTCACAGGAACAAATGAGCATGTGGATGTGGAGGAGAAGCACACGTTCATCTCAGCATCCAGATATGTCTATGATAGAGCGTGGGACTGTGAAGAGGTAGAACAGAACATATATCCTGGCTTGGAAGATACAGACTTTGGTGAAGAGCCTCGTTGTGCAGGTGTTTCAGGTACTGCGGCCGCATACTTTAGAAACATGGTTCCTGGGGAAGACACAGGAGGAGATATGGAGGGAAGAAACTCCCGTATAACCTTCGAGATATCAGAGGATGTCGAGGACAACATCACGATTAGTTCGGATCAGATATACGGTGACGAAGATAGTTTGCAGAAAGATGAAAGCTCTTCCACAACACTAGATGACTCTGAAGTCGCCTTCCGCGGTGTTTCAGACGACCGAAGTTTCTACCAAAGGACCGATCCTGAAAGAGATTGTGGAGGCACCGGCTATGGTAACTGGCACGATCCAGGAAATCCTAGATACTTTGTTGCCTTCGATATAATCGGTGAAACAAACAGGGTTAACGAAATTGGAGAAGCAGAAAACCTTGACTCCGATATGCCTGTCTACTGTGAAGAAGCATTTGTAGGCGTTTCCGACTACATATATCGTTCCAGCATACAATCTAAGTTGGATGGTGAGGACGGAAGTTTTGAATTAGTTCTATGTCCGGGAGATGAAGGATATATACAGGCCAATAAAGACAGTCCTTGGAATGAGGAAGAAGCTGCAGAAGACCACAGTATCTTCCCATTCATAGAAATCACCACCTTAGGGGAAGACTGTGTTGGACACGGTTTTGGTGACGTCGATGTTCCTGACAAGCTTCCTGACGATTTAAAGACTTCAGGAAGACTGCTCCATGTAACAGGAGACTCTTCAGAAGATCATCCTTACGTTAGAGGACCTGGTTTAAGTGGAGGAGCTACGGATTATGCTTTCGACCTGTTCGAACTCAGTGAGGAAAATACAGAGGTTAGTAGTACCATAAGCTCCAAATCTCGTAACATAGATTTTGGACATAATCCTCAGAGAGCGGAGGAATGTGTTCTAGGCTTATGGAACCACCATGGAGTAAACCCTGCGCCAGGCTGGGTTAGTTACGAGCAAGGAACAGCTGTGGAGAGAGACGGAACTTTCCCGGATCTGGAAAGTGAGGACGTGAAAGGCCAGTCTCTTGAAGACAGAAACTATGGTCCTGATGCAGAAGATCTATATAACCTGTATGCTCAAGAGGGATTCGTCGGAGGTAGCTGGGGTAGCGATATCTCAGATAAGATCCTGAATGATTTCACTGGAGAACAGAGATTTGAGACATACGGAGACCTTCTATGCGCGCCTGACAAGAGAGATGAGGCTCAGGATTTTGAGAACGACCATGCAACATGGTATATGTGTGGAGGAGATCATGGAGTAAACGAGATTGAAATTAATGAGAAAAAATGGGTCTGTGATGAGGATTCGGGGGCTTGGCTGGAAGAGAGACCTGAAGATTTTGTAGAAATTAACGTTGTTGAGACCGAGCCGGAAGAGATAGATGAACTGAACATTGGTGACGAGGCAGTCTTTGAGTTGGAGATCTCTGGTAGCGGTTTTGATATGTCGGACGTAGGATTAAACTACATTAGACTTGATGATGAGGGTGATGAGGTAAGAGGCGGTTCTGCGGATGATGCTAACTTTGAGACGTCTTCAGATTCAGGAGTAGACTATGAAGCAACGGTTGCTGAGACCTTAGAAGGCGATAAAGAAGAAGGAGTTCTTGAATGGCCTACATATAATGTTGACGAGGTGGAGGCTGAAGACTTCGTAGGATTTTATCTGAACGTTCAAGAGGAAGAAATGGGCAGAGTTGGTGAAAAAAAGGTTGAGATAGACCTGACAGAGTGATCTGTGAAACTTAAGGAAAAGAAGTTATAAGAGAAAAAATACAGTAAGTTCTTGTATGTTAGAAAGGAAGGGCCAGACTATTTCGATAAGTACACTAGCCAAGCTTGTTCTGGCTTTAGTTGTCCTGGCCGTAGTTGTCTTTATCGCTCAAAGCCAGATTGGGCCTATGGTTGATGATGCTGTATCTTCTATTCTGGCACACCAACCGCAGTAGGTTATTTCAATCAGATAGAGACAATGTTTATCTATGAATCTGTCTATAAACACGCTCATAGTGATACTTCTAGGAGTGATAGTGATCTCTGTGGTAGGATTTTTAGTTACAGACCAAGTAATAGATTTCCGTTACTTTGCGTTAGACGAGATAGATGCAGTTAACCTAGTGCCTGGAGGTAGTTAGCATATGAAGCCTATTCATGTAGTGGTCATGATTGTTCTGGCTTTAATTGTAGTATCTGCTTTATCCGCAGTTATGATAGGTGTTGAGTCTCCTCTTACATCAATTTTATCTAACTCTTCTGAGACCCAGACAGGTGTATCTCAGTGTCTAGACCAAAATCCTGACTACTCGTACCAAGACTGTCTCAGAGAGGTTGAAAACTCATGAAAAAAGGTATAGCCGTCACTTCCAGCGTATTCATACTTGTTACAGGAATAACCGCTATATTCGGGTTTGGGTTCGCCGTAGGTGTTATAGATAACTTTCTAGGTATGGAGTCTGATCTCCAGCAAAGCGAACAGCTTCATAACCTTCATGATAGTTTAGAAAATGCCTGCAGTAACGCTGAGGAGTTCGGAACCTTTTCAGATACTACTGAGGAGTACGAGTTTCCATATCTTGTCTCTCTAGGCGAAGAGAGCAATAGGTTTAGAGCGGAATTTGAAGAAGATGGTGAAACAGAGATTTGGGGCCCTGAACCGGTTGAAGGAGAGCTTGTGGAGTGCGACCTAGATATACAAGAGTTAACTGAAGAAGGAGCCTACAGATTTGAAATAGAGTCAAGTAACGGTGAAAATCCTACAGTTCAGGTTGAGCCGGTTGATGGAGATGCGTAAGGGAGTAGTAGACGCAGGCGTAATAATACTGGTAGGCTTCGTTATATCGGCTATACTTCTTGCTGTACCCAACCAGTTGATAACCTCTTCAGGAGAGTTCATAACTGAAGACGTGGCCGAACACCATCTAGAGCAGATAGGAAACAGCGTAATGGTTGTAGAGGATGAGGAAGAACAGTATATTGAGGTCGATCTACCAGAATATGAAATAATTGTTGTGGAGAATAGTGTGGGGTTGAGGAGAGGACAGATAGAGGTTTCAAAAGAAATAGATTACAATATACAGGGCCCTGATAGTTATGAGAGAATAGACGACGTTCTATGCGTTAAGCATAAGGGAAGTTACACGGATATAAAGGTTGAGAGGTGTTCAGACTGACAGAGTTTTATGAGAAGATCGAGTACATAGTTGTAGCATTTACTTTAGCGATCGCACTTTATCTGATTATAGCAGGATCTGTCACAGTTTTTCTAGAGTCTAGCGAGACCGCGACAGAAACCATTTCGGAGAGGTCGCACAACCATCTAGTTCTTGAAGATCTTCTCAATGCTGAGAAAGATACTCCAAGAGCGGTGTTTACATCTGATTTTATACTTGATGAGGATAATATTGACTTTAGAGAGGTCAACGGAGAAGAGCACTGTTATATCGAACAAGTATCCGGTCTTGATGGAGAACGGTCTGGCTTCGGCTTTATTGAGCAGGGAGTACCTTCTGGAGAGATATCCGGATCCGAAATCTTCGATAGATGTGCTCGTACTGAGCTTTCAGGTACTGATCCTTCATCAAGAGTTCTTCTAAAAGATGGTGAAACAAGTTATCTTCCGGGGGTGGTAGTATATGAGATATCGTAAAGGTAAAACTGATATAATAGGATACCTGTTCCTTTGGGGTATCACAATTACGTTTACAGTGGTGATAACGCTTTCTCTGCTAGCTGCTGACGGTATTGGCATGGCCGATCTGGGTGCTGAAGTCGAGTTAGAGTCTGAAAGCCAGAACCACCACTCTATGATGGGCACTTTAATCTACGGCGAACTAGCCCGTACGGAAGGTTTAGAGGATTACGGCGATAAGACGTTCGAAGAAGTATTATCTCTGTATCTGTCTTCTGATGAAGACCTTTCAGTGAACGGTCAGAGAATCGATAAGGGAGAGGTCAGAGAAGATCTTGAAACATATTTTGACAACAGAAGAAGCTCCACATTCGCATCTCAGGTCATGGGCTACCGCCTCGATATTCTAGCTGAGAACGATCCGGAGTCTTTCGGTGATGTAGATTCTGAAGAGACACAGATCGCCACTCATCAACTGAAACTTGAAAACGGTACAGCAACATTAATACTGGTGCAGGGTGGAAGATAATCGGAGGTAAAAGAGGGCTAGCAACAGTAACTATAGGAATAATACTGCTTTTCACAAGTATAGCAACGCCTGCAATAATGATGGCGTACTCCCAAGAACTTGGAGGAACCTCAGAGTATATTGCGGATGATGTAAACAGGATAGCGGATACAGAAACAGCTAAATCAAATCATATAGACTCGACAAAACCTTTGGAGCTTAAATATGTTAAAAATAACAAGTCGGTAAAACTTTCAGAAGAGGGCGGAAACGCTGAATGGGACAACAGAGGACTACCTGACCTGATAACTGAGAATTATGCGGGAGAAACCGTAGAGAATCTAAAAAACAGCTCTGAAGAACTCCTAGAAGACGAAGGAGTGTCCACAGATGTAAGGACCTGCAGATCAGATTCTAGGAACATGAGCATAGACCTCAGCAATACGCCTCATCTTTCCGGAGAGATGGTTACAGAAAACGTTACGACAAACTGCCGGTTCAACTCTGGAGACGTAGAACTTGTTGAAACAGATATTGTAACAGAGTTTGAAACGCACAACCGTTATCCGGAGTTGGCTTACTCCTCAAGAGAGTTATTTGAGGATTTTGCTTCAAATCTAGCGAATAAGGAGTTCGAAGATATAGGTGAAGGCTCTAACTGTGGGTCGAGGACTGCTGCAGAGAATGAAGCCGAAGATGATGCCGAGGATAAAGGCGATGAACGAGTTAGAGAGGCTTGGGACAGCGCAGTCGACTCTTGGAACAGCGCTAACAGTGTTGTGGTTAAGGAAGAGGAGATTCTTCAAAAGGTTAGCGATCCTGATTCAACCGCAAGCAGAGAGAGATGGTGTAACTGTGACTGTGACGAGGACGAGTCTAGAGGCAGTTCCTGCTGCGATCCTTATTATGAAGACGATTCTGCCGATTACAATCCTCAGAGAACGGACACTCTACTAGAGATGAGGGATGACGATGAGAAGATCTTTTACGACGGAAGGGCTAAAGACCTGAGTTTTCTGGTCGATGAGTACAGTCATTACTTCGACTGATATCTACGCCTAACTTGGTTATAGAGCCTGAGAGCGTATCAAAGGTAATGTTAAAAGTCTTCAGTTCTTTTCTTAGAACAGGTGAACAACACAGTGGCAGAACAAGAAGACGATAACACAGTATACGTAGGTTCAAAACCTGCAATGAGCTATGTATTAGCTGTAGTAACGCAGTTTAGTGAAGGACAGGAGACAGTACACATTAAAGCTAGAGGAAAAGCAATTAGCCGTGCAGTTGACGTAGCTGAAATGGTTCAAAGAAAGTTTGTAGAAGATTCTGAAGTCGAAGATATAACGATCGACACGGACCAGATAGAGACTGATGAAGGAGAAGAGTTAGACGTCTCAAGCATCCAAATCGATATGGCTAAGTAGAACCTTAACGGTTCTTCTTCCACTATTTTTCTACACCATATTTTTATACAGAGGTAAACAAGAGAATCTTGTGAAAAGAAAAGGGGTATCACAAGTACTTTCATTGATAGTTGCTGCAGCAGTACTGATGATGGCTGCACTTACACTGATAATACTGGTAACCGGAGGCCTAGGAGACTTCGGAGCAGACCTATTTGGAGGAACATGCTCAGGAGCAATAGAGTCATCATGTCAGGCTCAAGGCGGAGGAACCGTTTCGATACCGTCCTCTTGTTTGACCGGAGGAGAACTAACAGAAGAGGCCAATCAGTTTGATATGACCAGCAATTACAATATAGATCTTGATGATGGAGAAGTAGCTTGCGCGCCACAAGAGTAAGGAGATCAGGTTTCAAAAATGGACAAAACTGTAGAGATACTTGTTGTAGTTGTTGTAGCGTTGATAGCGGCAACAATTGTAATATTTCTCTTAACAGATCAGACTGATGGGTTCGCAGAGTTTGTAGGAGATTCAACGGAAGACTCTGAATGCAGGATAGCTGAAGCACAGTTCGGACAATCTCTCACATGTGACGGAACTGATTTTGAGACAGGAGAATATCAGGAGATATACGAAGAACACGATCACTGTGACTGGGCTCAGGACTTCCAAGGAGCTGTTGAAGCAAGAGACAGCTACTGCGGCGAATAAGATCTCAGCTCTAGAGAATTTATATGTAGGCAGTCCAATTAACTAAATTACAATGCCAACAAAAGGGATGTCAGCAACACTTGCTGTCGTGGTGGCCGCTGCAGTAATACTTGTAACCGCGGCAGGCGTGATAATGATGTTCCAGACAAGTGCAGGAGAGCTTGGAGAATGGATCGATACAGAAACAGGTGAGGCCGACTGTTATGGCCTTCAGACGCAGTACCAAGGCGGAAACGATGAGGCCTTAGCAGAGGCTGAGTCCGAAGGCTGCCAATGGGCCGACGAAGTAGACGACTAGCTAAAATCATTTTATATGGGTATTTAACCATTAATAGAATACAATGGTCTATTCAAGACTGATGAAACTGATTCTACAGAGATGCGTTCTGGTTCTTGAGACAAGGAAAGGTGTCTCTCAGACCCTGGCTATACTAGTGGCTGCGGCTGTACTGCTTATGACGGCAACTACTATGATAGTGGTTATACAGGGAGGTTTCGGAGATCTAGGTGACTGGCTGAACCCTGTATTTGATGATCCTGAAGCCCAAACCGGTTTAGACGATTAATCACTCTTCCATCAGGTTTCTCTCTACAATTTCTCTGATATCCGCTAACTTGTCTACGTCCTGTTCTTCAACATTTATCGATATTAAAGGAACCTTGTTTAGAGTGTGAGATGTGTTAGGTTGCTGATTTTCTCCCATGTTCTCACAGTTTCCATGGTCTGCGGTGATAAACGCTCCATACCCTGTTTCCTCCAGTTTGTCGATTATCCTGCCTACATTCCTGTCTACTGTCTCAACCGCTTTAATGGCTGCATCCAGATCTCCTGTATGCCCTACAAGGTCGCAGTTTGCATAGTTTAGAAGTATAAAGTCATGTTCCTGTTCTTCCATAGACTCAAGAACTATGTCGGTTATTTCTTTGGCGTGCATCTCCGGTTTCTCGTTGAAAGCCTTTATCTTATCAGACTCAATAAATCTTCTTGTTTCATTTTCAAACTCGAGTTCTCTTTGACCGTTGAAGAAGTAGGTTACATGAGGTCTTTTCTGTGACTCCGCTACTCTCAACTGTTTCAGTCCGGCCTCCTCTATCTTTTCACCTAAAGTATTTTCCACAACTTGTTTTTCGAATATAACAGGGTTTTCAAAGTCTCTCCTGTAAGGAAACATCGATACGAAGTTTGGTCTTACCGGGTTTTCAAACTCTCCAAAATCATTTTTCAGAAATGCTTCAGCTATCTGTCTCTCACGGTCCGCCCTGAAGTTGTAGAAGATCAGCTCGTCCTCACTCTTCATTCCTTCAAAGTCTTCACTGGCTGAAGGCACAGTAAAGTAGTCGTAGTCTCCATCGCTGTATGTCTTTTCAAGGGCTTCCCGCGGATCACTGAAACTGAAACCCTCTGCGTTTACCATTGCGTCATATGCCTTCCGAGTCCTTTCCCAGTTCTTATCCCTGTCCATAGAATAGAAACGGCCGGTAACCGTTGCAATCTCTCCTCCATATTCAGAGGTCCAGCCCTCTATCATAGAGATGTATCTCTCTCCTGATTTAGGTGAGACGTCTCTTCCATCGGTAAAGCAGTGGATAAAGACATCTACATCATAATCTGAACAGATCTCGAGCAGCCTTTTTAGATGGTTTATATGGCCGTGTATACCGCCGTCGCTTATAATTCCGGCTAGATGTATGTTAGTACCGTTTCTCTCAGCTGTTTCCAGAGAATTTTTCAGAGCTTTTTTCTTTTTCAGACTGTTTCCGTCTACCGCTTTATCGATTCTTGTAAGTCGCTGAGGTATAGTTCGGCCGGCGCCTAGATGCAGATGTCCTACCTCTGAGTTGCCTGTAAACCCTTCGGGAAGTCCTACAGCAGGTCCGGATGCCTCTAGTTTCTGGTAACTGTGTTCATCCATCAGTCTATCGAGATTAGGTGTGCATGCTTGTTTGAAACTGTTTCCTTCCTCGGCATCTCTCAAACCAACGCCGTCCATCACGATAAGTAGTACCGGCCTCATAACACCGGTTATACTGGACGAAGTTTATTAACTAATCTTCTCTATCTTTTAAACAATGTCCATGTCTTTAAGAGAGAAGGTCCGGAAAGCGGCTGAAGAACTGAACACGGTTCTAGACACTGAAGAAGTGAAAGTAGCCGCTGAAACAGTTGATGAGGCAGACGCAGAAAAAGTCAAACAGGTTGTTAACAATCTTCAACAGAGAGAGGATGCTTCAACTGAGGATGAAGTAAAGGACCAGAGTAGCGAGCTTTCCACTACACACCAACAGCTTTTAGATGAGCTCGAAAAAGTTGAGGAAGAGACACAGGAAGGTGAAGAGGCTTTAAAAAACGAGTTAAAGGCTCTTGAAGACAATGTTGAACAAGACTCTGATAACGGATACAAAACCAATACTCGGACAGAAAAAACTGAGAAACATAGTTTGGAGACTGAAGGCCACGCAAGAACAGTCAAAGAAAGAATAGATAGGCTACAAGACAGAATTAATAGTCTGGAACATAAGACTGTGTCAGAAAACTCTGAAGAGCTAGGCAGAATCTCGGAGCTAGAAAAACGCATAGAGAGACTTGAACTAGAGAAAAATAATGGTTTAGAAGAAAGAATAGATTCTCTAGAAAATAAAATAGAGTCCATAAAATCGTCTGAACCGCTTGAAAACAGTATACAAGAGGTCCGTCAAGAGCTTAAAGCAGAGTCGAAATCTTCACAGGAACTAACAGAAAAAGTTGAAGAACTGGACAGCAAGATAGAAAGACTTTGGGAAGCAATGGATGAAGAAACGGAGAAGCTGGAGAAAAGTATTTCTGGATCAATGGACGAAGATAAAGTTCGGAAGCTAGTAAAAGAAGAGACTAAATCAATTGAGGACAAGATTAAAGATGACAGCTCCGAAGATGTTGACAAGCTTTGGGAGGCCATGGATGAGCAGATAGCCTCTCTGGAAACACGTATTCACAGGAATGAAGAGGATATGGAAGAGGCTCTGATGAAGGTAGTTGATCTATCCGATCTGGTTAAACAGCATTTAAAAGACCACTAGAGTTTTAACTTTTTGATTACTTCTAAGTATTAAAGAAGAGGTTCAACTAATGGCAGAAGATGTAATATTCGGGGAAGATGAGGAAGAAACTGAACAAGAAACCCTTTTTAGTGCAGAAGAGAAAGAAGAGACGAAGGATGAAGACACACTCTTCGAAGAAGACGAAGAAAAGGATGAAGACGAAAGTTTAGATAACGAAACTGAAGAGGAAGATGTGCTGTTCGGCGAGGAAGACGAAGAGCTGCCAGATGAACAAGAAGATATTGAATATGAAACAGAGGATTCTGAAGAAAGCCAAAATATTAGTGAAGAATCAACAGCGGACGAAGAGGTTCCAGAAGCGTCCGAAGATAGAATAAGCGATATAGAAGATAAAATAAAAGAACTTGAAGAAAACCATTCTATAGAAAACATATCATCTCGTTTAAACAAAATGGAGGAAAGATTAGATGATTTGAACGATTCTTCAGAGGCCGGAGAGACGGAAGAGCTAAAAGAAGATGTTAATGATCTTAAAACGCTTACAAACGATTTGGAGAACGAGATTAAGGAGCTAGATGTAGAAAAAGAGGTAGAACAGGTTAAAGAGCGTCTAGCTGAGAAATCCTCTCTCATAAAGGATATCAAACAGAGTCATGAAGAAAAGCTGTCACATACAGAAGAAAAAATAGACGAAATTGCTCAAGAGGACTCAGAACAACTTCAACAAAGAATCAAGGAACTCGAAGAAGATATCGAGTCTCTTGAAAACAGAGGTGCAGAAGACGTAGACGACCTAGAAAAGAGGTTTGAAGAGCTCGAAGAAAGTATAGATGCCTTAGAAGACAGTGAAGAAGGGAGTCGGGAAGAAATAGAAAACAGAGTAGCAGAGCTTCAAAAAGATATTGACTCTCTGAAAGACGATAAGGAAAAAGTTGAGGAGCTAGAGGGTCGTGTTGAAGAGATCGAAGAAGATAAACTGGGAGAGCTCAAAATAGAGATACAGAACCTTGAGAACCGGTTAGAAGCGATGGAGGAACAAAGAGAGGAAGAAGATCTAACAAAGCTTAAGGAGCAGGTCGAACACCTCAAGGGAATGGTCTCTGACTTCCAATGGATATTCAATGATTTCGATGATCTTGTAAACCTCAAACTCCTTACAAAAGAAGAGTATGAACAGTTAAAAGACGGTGGAGAAGACCAGGAAGACGTCCTAGAGCAGATTAATACCAATCTTCAAAGACTGGTAACCGAAATCGGTACTGAAAACGAACTCGAAAAAAGGTTACGGAAACTTGAGGAACAAGGTCTAAAGGAGAAGGAGTCTCAGGATCAAGACTTACAGATGGTTCTTGATGAAATAGAGAGGCAGGAAGAAGAGATACAGGAAATCCGAGAAGGTTACCAAGAGCTTGGCGAGATGATGAAGCTAGTTCTAGAAGAGCTTAGATCTCGCTAAACTTCACATAAAGCTTTCAAGACCGGATTGACGGCTTTTAAGCGCTTTCTCAAGTTTATTGATGCCTGAGTTGACACGGTCCTCTGAAAAGTCGTGGTCGTCAACCAAAACCTTTCTTATCTGATCCTTATCTGGTTCTCCAAAGCTGTAATCTTCTTCCACGACCGGAGGGTCTGTGAAGAATTCTAGAATTGTTTCGGGATCATTCTCTGAATCCCAGCTTACTTTCTCGTCTTCAAGCAGCTTGTCGAACTCATCATATTCTCTGACTAGTTTCAAGCCGGTTTTAGGACCTATACCGTGTACTCCGTCCGGATTGAAGTCTGTACCCACCAGTATTCCGAGCCATATAAGCTTCTCTTGTGATATGTCCAGTTCTTCCAGAACAGCTTCTTTCTCAATTTTCTCTGTAGAAATCTGTTTCTCTCCGCCTCCAGAAGTTTTACGTTTTTTTCTTGAAGTAAGATTTCTTACCATTCTATCGGCTCCGAAAAGCAGACAGTCCCAGTCTTGGCTACCAACAGCGTAAACATCTTCATTGGAGCTCATGTATGCAGCTTGAGCTTCTCCTTCGCTTGGAGCCTCGATGAAAGGTATGCCCATAGCATCCAATAGTTTTTTTGACTCTACAAGCATTTCGGAAGTGACTTTAGAGCTTTGTGTGGCTTTTGAATATGCTTCGGAAATTTTTCCTTCTTCTTTCAGTTTCTCCCATTCCTTACGGGCTTCTTCGCGTTTTTTACGTCTTCTGGAGCTTTCTTTCTCTTTTAAATCTGGTACGCTACCGTCGAAAATATATATAGGGCGGATGTTGTTCTCCAGAAGGTTTATGTTTCTATAGAAAAGACCTGAAAGATGAGAGGTCACCTGTCCGGAAGAGTCTTTTAACGGGGTTCCGTCTCTTTGTCTTATTATCGATATGAACTGGTAGATGGTATTCATGGCGTCTACAGCAATTTCTTTATCGTTTAGATCACCAAAACTTATTTCTTCAGGCTCTACAAGGTCACCGAAGTTGACTCCCATAGAGGACACTTTGACGTGCCAGCTTTAAATCCGGTCTTGGTTAAGAGGGATAAAAAAGGGCTGATAAATTAGTACTATGAATACGTTCTGTGAGTTCTGCCAAGAGAGAAAAGCGGTTACTTCATGTAATGTGTGCGGTAGTAATGTATGTAGAGAGGATAAACTGGATTATGGGTGCAGGGTTTGTGGAGGAGGAAAAAAGAGTTTTGAATAAGTAATCAAAGCTTGTCGAAGTGCTCGAGCTCAATGCTTTGAATATTGTCTAGCTGCTCTAGCTTCTCCTCAACTGCGTCAGTTCCTCCTTCCTCGTCAGTTGTGATTGTAGATACTTTGACTGCTTTAAGTCCGAAGGCAACGTTCTCCTCACCGATGTCTTCTACATCTATAAGCTCGTTTATTTGATCTTTAACTTCTCCTAAATCGGTTTCAGCATCTTCTGGCATTATCTTGTAAACGCATGAAATCTTTCCCATTTTTTGTTCAACCTCGATATAGAACCGAGTTATATTTGAAGATTTAAAAACAGACCTCTAATCTTTGAAGGAGAAAAGAGAGGTTGTGAGGAAAACTTCCTCACTAAAAACTATAGTAAAAAAGTTAATTCTAATAGATTTCTAGAATGGTAGTTTTTCTCTGATGTTTGCCCATGCTTCTTTTAACTTCTCCATATTGTTCACCTCCTAGTTAATTTGAACTGTTTTAATGGTTTTCTGGAAGGACTCTATATTAGATATAAAACGACCTTATATAAATAAAAGCCACTACCAAGACAGTTTATATCCAAGAAGAGTTTTTTACTTGGTTGATGCCCCCTTGGTCTAGCTGGAAAGACGTCACCTTGCGGAGGTGAAGATCCTGGGTTCAAATCCCAGAGGGGGCGAGAGATTTGTTCATGCCTGAACGGCGTTTCTTACGGTCTCCTGTATATAATCGTCATAGTCTTCTCCTATTGAAGTGTCTAAGACATCTCTCAGCTTATCTGAACGACTTAAGCCGGTAAAGTATCTTTCAGGCAGCTCCTCTTCAATCTGCTCTAGATGCTGTATAGGCTTTTCAAGTGTTCTGTACTGGTCGGTAGCTGTTTCGCCAAGCGCCTGAATAGTCTCTTGATACTGGTCTCTTATATGGTCTTCAGCGTCGTCTAGAAGCCGTTTATCGATATTGTAGGAAGCATTCAGCTCTGTAAGGAGGTCTCTTGGACTGTCGTCTGCAAGTTTTTCAAGTAAAGTTACGGTTCTCTTGAGGTCTCGAGACATCTCTACAGTATATGTCTCAAGTTCATTGGCTTGAACGTCATAGAAATCTTCTAAAGTATCTCTCAGCTCTATGAAACGGCTCTCTAATCTGTTTCTCTTCGTAACGTTATCGTTTATGCTTTCATAGAGCTCTTCATCCACTACATAGTTTACTGCTTTCGATTCGTATTTCTTTATTTCTTCGGAGTCTGATCCCAGCCCTTTCACAGTTCTTTCAGGTGCGGGCTCCTTTTCCCTGCCTAGTTTTTCTACCTGTTTTCCCTGTTTTGCAAGTGCTTCCTGTATCTGGGCGAACTTCCTGTCTATATTCTGTAATGGAAATGAAACGGCTCTTACAAACTCTAAGGAGCTGAGTCCGTCTTCATCTCTAAAGCTGTACGTCTCATTCAGTATTTCAGGTTCCTCTAGCGAGGTATCTTCTGCCCATCTCTTGGTCTGACCTAGCTCCCTACTTATTTCACGAGTCTTCGCGGCTATACTACTTTCCAGTTCTGTTCTGACTCCCTGCATCTTAAGTTCGGATTCTTCACGCTCTCTTTCCCAGTCTTTCAGATGGAAGCGCCCTCTCTCTACTGATCTGCTAGCGTCCGTAAAGCTTAACCTCTCTTCAGTGGCTAGAGCGTTATCAAACGATTCTTGAGCAGTATCTGAGGCTTTCTGTCTCCCGAAACGAGAGGTAGGTCGCATGTTGTCAAAGAATCTTTCAAGACTGTTCTCTACACGTTCCTCGGTGTCTTTTGAGGCTTTGAGCCTCTCCAGGTCTTCGCCAGGCGTTCTATCTGGTTTTTCTGAGCCGTCTCCTAAAACCTGGTCTGACTCGTCTAGTTCGCTCGTTGTATGGCTGGCTACTGAAGGTCTGTCGGCTCTTTCAATCATCTTTCCTCACGGCCAAGAACTCCAAATCAGGACTATTAAACAATGTTGTCTCGGATAACAGTATGTCCGGATTTTGCTTCTGTTTTTCAAATCTTCTCCGCTATCTCCTCTCCAATATCTAAACCTGTCTGCTCATACTTTTTCGAAGCCTCCAAAACAGCTATGTAAGCAACTATAGATAGTACTGAGGCAAGAAACAGATTGCCTATAATCATGGTCTGTGTCGCGTCTACAGCCTGACTGGCTAGAGCGACCTCTAGAGCTTCTTCTGGAGGTGAAGATCTGGTTAGCACGGTACCTATACTGTAACTCACTATATAGATGGGGTACTTGACCACAGGGTTAAAGACTACAACACAGGCGAAGAGAGCAAGTTTGTTTATTCTGTCAAATATTCTCGATATAACCAAAAAGAATACTACACCTAACCCTAACGAAGGGATAACCGTTACAAAAGTGCCTAATGCGGCGCTGAAGGCGGTTTCTCTAGGTGTGTGCTCTTCTTTCAACGCTTTCTCTAACTCGTTTTTCACTCTTTCCTGGTACTCTCCGAATCTGCCCATGAACTAGTATTGTTTTTGTCTACATTCTTTTTGAGTATGGAGTCTAAAAACAGGATGTTATGGAAGAAGGTCTTAGTCTGAAGATTGATCCTCATGTACACTCTCAAGCCTCTTTTGATGGTAAAGAACCGGTAGAACTTATACTTGAACATGCAAGTGATATAGGTCTAGACGGAGTAGTCATAACTGATCATGACGAGATAGATGCGTCTCTCAAGGCTGCGGAATTGGCGGAGGACTATGGTTTAATAGGTGTTCCTGGAGTAGAGGTCTCCACGAAAGCAGGACATCTACTTGCTATAGGTGTTGAACAGAGACCTGAAGAAAGGAAACCTCTCCGGGAAACTATCGCGGAAGTAAGAGAAGAGGGCGGTGCGGCCGTCATACCACATCCCTTCCAGAGAACCAGACACGGTGTAAAGAAACGTAAAATTCGGAAACCAGACGCTATAGAAATATACAACTCTTGGCTTTTCACTGGTTATAGAAACAGGAGGGCTAAAACCTTTGCAGAAAAAAGAGATATACCTGGTGTTGCTGCAAGTGATGCCCACTCGGTAGGAACTGTCGGAAGAGCGTATACTGAGATAGTTTTTGAAGAGAAACGGTCCAAGGAGGAAATTGGTTGCGAAGATATTGTGGAGGCTATCAAAGCAGATAAAGGGAATGTTTACGGCTGTAGAGTGCCTATATACAAGAGCGCAGGCCACTACGTCAAAGGCAGTGCCCGTAGAATAGGCTATGCTGTCAGAAGAGCAAAGTTTTTCTAGTGGCTAAAAAACTTCCGATCTGTTTTAATTAACTTTTAGGATTAAAAACGGATTTTAGATAACTCTGTATTGCATATTATATTAATAAGGATTTCTTTGTAGTTTGTTTAATCATATTCAGGTTTAAATCTTAATGCGTCGTCTTTTTGGGTTCAGGAAAACAATTGCGGAAAGGCATAATAATCGTTAATATAGGGAGCAGCGCTAAGATTACTATGTCAGAAGATAAGGTACAGAACCTACATTTCGATGTTAAAGCATCCAGTAAAACACCTGTAGAAACAGTGGTGGAGACACCGGGCTCGGAAATCATTATAAGAGATCCTGAAGCCTACAACAAATTTGATAGATTGGTTAACCCTGAAGAATATCTCCTAGGGTCTCTTGCAGGATGTATAAGTCGTATTGCTCACATAGTTGCTTATGAAAAAGATTTGGAGCTTGAAGAGCTCAATATAGATATAGGTGGAGAGATTAATCCTTCAAAATTTTTAGGTGAAGAAAGTAAAGAAGGCTCAAAATTCCGGGAAATCGATGTAAAAATAAAAGCAGATATTGAAGCTGACGAGGAAGAATTCAGAGAATGGATCAGACAGATCCGTGAAAGATCACAGATAGTTGACACGGTCGAGAACAGTGTATCGGTAAACATTGGGATGAGCCGGCTATAAAAGCTGTATAAGTCCATATATAACTGTGAAGTACAGGAAAACCGAGGTAAGGGTGGGAGAAGAAAAGTTTGAAAGCTACCTGGCAGACAGCTTCTTAAGCAGATTCTGGGGTCTAAGCCTGAAAAAAACAGGTAAGATGCTGTTTGTACTACCTTGGGACACAAAGGCAGGAATAGACATGATGCTGCTATCTCGACCGCTGCATCTGTACTTCATAGATTCTGAGAAAAAAGTGGTTGATATAAAGAAGGCTGAGCCCTGGACATGGAATCCGAAAACATGGAGAATATACCGTCCAGAAACCAAACATCGTTATCTGCTTGAGTCTTTCGAAAAACTAGATATCCAAGAAGGAGATAAAGTCGGTTTCGAGATTTAAAGGTTTCAGTTAAAATACTAGAGGTATGGAGCTCACAAAGTTCTGTCCGCGATGCGGAGAAGAAACAGAACGCCTTTACGGAAACAAGAAGAAGCTATGTCCTGACTGTTATCCGGATGTAAACACTCTTATTGAGATTCCGGACACTGTCGAACTTGATATATGCAGCATCTGCGGCAGAATGAGGAAACAAGGAGTCTGGATAGAAGAATATACTTTGGAAGAGCAGCTTGCAGCAAAGTTCGAAGAGTTCTCTGAACCTGGTATAGAGTTAGAGCTACAGTACTGGGAGGAAAACGAAAGAATGTTCGTGAGGGTACACGCCTTCAAAGATGAGATGAAAGCGGAGTACGACACCGAGATAAAGATAAACCAAGAACAGTGTAAGACGTGCTCACAGTTCCACGGAGGATTCTACAAGGTAAAAATGCAGCTTCGAGGCGAAAAAAACCTTAACAAGATTTCAAACCAGGTAGTTGACAAAGCTGCTGAGGTAACTAATGAAGGCCGTAAAAACTTTCTTGCAAACGTTGAGAAGATGGAGCACGGCTACGACTTCTACTTCTCAACCGAAAAAATAGCTGGAGAGATACTCAGGATGCTGAAAAACCGGTATGATACCGAAGTGAAAAGAAGCTATGAGCTTATAGGAGAGGACGACGGGCAAAGAGTCTACAGAAACGTTATCTCGGTAAGAGTGGAATAATTGGTTTAAAAAACTGTTTCTATAAAACCGTATTATGGCAGAGGAACAAGAAGAAGGAATAGGCCGTGTACGTGAACCGGAAGGGGAAGAAGTACTCGGCATAGTACTGAGGAAAGAAGGTGGAGGAAAATACCGTGTATACTGTACAGACGGAAGAAAAAGAATCTGCCGGATACCAGGAAGCAAGAAGAGAGGAATATGGGTAAAAAGAGACTCAGTAGTACTAGTTGATCCTTGGGATATACAGGGCGACGAAAAAGGAGACATAGTAAAGAGCTACTCTCAGGCAGAGACAGACTGGCTTGAAGGCCGGGACTATCTGGACGAAATCTCAGAGTTCCTATAAACCTGTGAAAATGATCTCAAAACATAAAGACGTTTTAGCAGTATTTGTAGCTGTATTTCTAGCAACTGCGCTTATACTGAATGTTCTTTGGGCTACAGGTATCTTGATGTGGGGAGGATACATAAACGGTCCAGAAGGATTTTTGGAGCTATATGTTCCGGTAATATTTGCTACAAACTATGGACCTATACTGATATCTTTTGTTACAGGAGCTTTAGCATCCGGAATCTACAAGGTATACAGCCGGTACAAGGGATAGACTTGTTTAATCTTTCTAAACCAGTTCATAGATATGAAGGATGAAAACTTTGACTTTGAGGAAAGGTGGAAAGAAGAGTCCCGTAGAATGTTTGACTCCTCAGAGGCGAGAAAAGCTTTCGAAAATGTTTTCGATCACAGTACGTCGATGGCATTACTCAAATTATCGGAACAAGGAATAATAGATACATTATATGGCACTATAGAGTCAGGGAAAGAGTCCGTAGTGTTTCTAGCTGATACTGCGGAAGAAGAAAGGGTTATAGTCAAGATCTATATGACTCGGGCAGGAAACTTTAGGGAGATGAAGAGGTATCTTAGAGGAGACAAAAGGTTTAGAAACGTCAAAGATGATAGAAGAGCCGTAGTACAGGAATGGTGTAAAAAAGAGTACAGAAACCTGAAAAAAGCTCTGAACGTGGTGAAATGTCCAGGGCCTATAGCGTTCAGAAGAAATATTGTAGTAATGGAGTTTGCGGGAGAGGAGTTCTCGCCCTACCCTAAGATGAAGAACGTTGAGATACAGAACCCTCAAGAAGGCTATAAACAGGTTTTAAACGGTATTAAACGGTTGTGGCATAAGGAAGAGCTTGTGCATGGCGATCTATCAGAGTACAATCTCTTGGTAGGTAGAGAAGGTGTTACATGGTGGATAGACTTCTCTCACGGCGTACACTACAACCATCCGGAGGCTGAAGAGCTCCTGAAAAGAGACGTAAAGAACATCGCAAACTTTTTCTCGAGACAGGGTGCAGACACTGATCCAGAGAAAGACTATAAACGTGTTATTTCAGGGTGACAAGCTCTAAACTCCTTGTTCAAGGTATAAAAAGCTTGGCCGACTCAGTTCTATTATAGATGAAGGAAGTAAGAGTACCGGAAGAGAGAGTAGGAGTACTTATAGGAGAGAGCGGCGAGACTAAGAAAGATATTGAAGAACTTCTTGATATAGATCTTGAGATTAAGGATAATCTCGCGGTTATTAAGGGAGATGCACTAGATGAAAGAACAGCCCATAGAGTTGTAAAAGCTATAGGAAGAGGTTTTAATCCCGAAAAAGCATTAAGGCTTGTAGAAAAAGATGTCACATTTCATATGCTTGATATAACAAAGTTTGCTGATACCAAAAACTCTGAAGAAAGACTTAAGGGTCGTGTAATAGGTAGAAACGGAGAAACCAGAAGACATCTAGAAAAAGAAGGTAATGTAGAGATATCAGTTTACGGAAAGACCATAGGAGTTATAGGCTATGCAGAGAATATTCATATAGTAACAGAATCAATAAAGATGCTGTTAAAAGGAAGTACGCATTCAACGGCGTACCAGTACCTGGAGAAAAACCAGGAAAAGATAAGGAGGTAAAGACTATACTATGCCAAACGGAATGGAAGAAACAGTTCAACAGGAATCAGACCACCGCGAAATCTCGGTGGCAGAGTTCTTCGAGAAAAACAAGCACCTACTAGGTTTCGAAAACCCACAGAAATCAATTATAACCGTTATAAAAGAAGCTATAGACAACTCGCTCGACGCATGTGAAGAAGACGATATACTACCAGAGCTTCACGTACTGATCGATGAAATAGACGATAAAAAATGCAGAGTAGAGGTAAGAGACAACGCAATCGGTTTATCGCGAGAAAATATTCCGAAGGTATTCGGTAAACTTCTGTACGGATCCAAGTTCCACAAACTACAGCAGAGCCGCGGGCAGCAAGGAATAGGTATCTCTGCATCCGCGATGTATGCGCAGCTGACGACAGGAGAGCCTGTAACAGTATACTCCAAACAGAAAGGAGAGCCATGCCATAAATTCATAGTAAGAATCGATACAGAGAAAAACGAGCCAGAAATTATAGAGGACGAAGTAATTGAGCCTGGTACAGACGAGTTCCCGGGTGACAAAGACTACTACTTCGACCACGGAACCACAATCGAGATGGATATCGAGGCCAAGTATACTAAAGGCCACCACTCAATTAGAAACTATCTGAAACACACTGCGGTCATGAACCCGTACGCAAGAATAGTTCTAAGAGAGCCTGACGGGAACAAGATAGAGTATCCAAGGGTCTCCAAGACTCTTCCTGATAGACCGGAAGAGATCAAGCCGCATCTACACGGAGTAGAACTTGGAGTCGTTATAAGGATGATGGAGAACAGTAACGCAAGAACAGTATCCTCATTCTTGCAGAAAGAGTTCACAAGGGTAGGAAGAACATCTGCTGAGGAAATACTCGACAAAGCAGATATAGATGAAGGAAGAAGGCCTAACACGCTTGACAAAGATGAGATAGAAGAGATTCTGAAAGCGGCAGAGAACACAAATCTTCAAAGCCCACCAACAGACTGTTTATCTCCGATAGGAGAGGATCTGGTTCTGAAAGGTCTTAAGAAAGAGCTGAACCCTGAGTTCACTACAGCAATCACTAGAAAACCGACAGTATACAAGGGAAACCCTTTCCAGGTAGAAGTCGGTCTTGCATGGGGAGGAGACATTAAAGAGGACGGAAGCTTCGACGAACTCCGTTTCGCGAACAAGGTGCCTCTTCTCTACAAAAAATCGGCTTGTGTAACTACCAAGGCGATAGAAGAGGTTGACTGGAGCCGTTACAACATAAGCCAGACAGGAGGAAGACCACAGGGACCACTGTACATCTTAGTACATATCGCCTCCGTATGGGTGCCTTTCACATCTGAAGGTAAAGAAGCGGTAGCAAACTACGATCCTATCCGTAAAGAGATGAAGCTAGCTCTTCAAGAAGCAGGAAGAAAACTAGGAAGATACATTAAGAGAAAACAGAGAGCAGAGATTCAGGAAAAGAAGAAGAGAAAACTCACGAGCTACGCAAAAGAGATGGGTCCGGCGATAGCAGATCTTGCAGGAGAAGGAGATCCTGCAGAGATTGAAAACCTCATACAAGCAATGGTCGAAGCCGACTACAACCCAGAACAGCTATAGGTGATAATTAATGCCAAAGAAGAGTTTTGAAAACGATGAGAAGACAGTAGACAGACTAACACATCTAGGAAAGAAAATCAAGAACCAGTTAAAGGATCCGGAAGAGGACAACCTGACGATAGAGACACAGGTACGTTCTCGAAGCAACGTTGAGTTTGACGAAGAGGACGGGAGACTTTCTTTAGGAGACAGTTATTCCACAAGAAAGTTCCTTAACATCAGCCATGCACGGAAATTCATGCAAACACTGATGGTTGCCTCAAAGACCAAAGAGCTTGTTCAACAAGGACGTACAGCATCGATCAGAGAGGTATACTACCAGTTGAAACACTCCGTACCGGGACTGGACGAGAACACGTTCGATGACCAAGACGAGTCAAACAACGTTGTTGTCGATATAGAGACCGCGACAGGAGCTATTAGAGAAGATCTGCACCTATTTGCAGAGCCTAAAGGAAGGCTTTTCGGACCGATAAAGATCGATGACTCGGGAGACATAATCGACGGGATGAGCATGGGAACATCAGGAATGGCAATCAACTCTATCGTAGACCATTTTGAGTTCGTAGAATGTGAAGCCGACTTTGTTCTCGTAGTCGAGACCTCGGCGATGGTTAACAGACTCGTGGAGGAAGATTTCCACAAGGACCACAATGCCGTCATCATAGGTACGGGAGGACAGCCTGCAAGAGGAGCAAGAAGGCTGATCAACATGCTTAACGACGAGCTAGATCTTCCTGTATACGTCTTTACTGACGGCGACCCATGGGGATACTATATCTACTCTGTAATCAAATCAGGATCTATGAGTCTAGCTTTCCAGTCCGACCGTTTAGCAACACCGGAAGCAAGGCTCGTAGGTATGACCATGGAAGATATAGAGGAGTACGGGTTAGAACACGTAACTGAGAACCTGAAAGGAAAGTCCGGAGACAACGGCGGACCAACAAAAGACTACAAACGTATCAACGACGTTATGGACTATCCTTGGATGGAAACAGAGGAGTGGCAGAACCAGCTCCAGAAAATGATCGACAAAGGGGTCAGAATAGAACAGCAGGCTCTAGCAAGTCAGAGCCTAGAGTTCGTGGCTAACGAGTATCTACCTCAGAAGATAGAGAACAGGAACTTTTTGGACTAGGATATGGTCACTCTATAGTTTCCATATCCGTTTTTCCAGCCTCTAACTGCTTCTTTTTCTAATTTATCTCTTTCTCCTTGTAGTTTTCCTTGTCTTAGTATTGTTCCTGCTGTCAGTAGGGCTGAAGGAAGACCTATTGTTCTTGAACCTGTTTGCCAGCCTGTGGTGGTTCCTAGTAAACCGGCACTCATCGCTGCTTCGTTTACTTTCACGGATTTTTCTTTACCTCTGGCTTTATCTCTTATTCTGTCCCAGGCGTCGTCGGGAAGAAGACGGTCGTTTAGCTCTTGTACTTTTCTTTCTCCGGATGAGATTCCGGCTTCGTAGTTTGTGCTTGATACTTCTTTCCATCCGTTCTCTAGATATCTTAAAAAGGTTGAGCCTAGATCTTTTACCTGGTCTTTAGTGTCTAGAGCGCCGTAAATCTTGTCGTTAGCGTAATTGGAGTCTACTACTATTTCTCCGGCAGTATTGTCTACGTGTGAGTGGTTTAACAGTTCTACTACTTCACGATAGTTTCCTCTGCCGTTTGCTACAGTGTCGCATACATCCTCGAGTGTCCGGTTGTATCCGTTGTTTATGTTTTCTAACTCATCTCCAATTTTCATAGTTACTTAA
>LFCJ01000149.1_pt1 | contig 38334 bp, 42 predicted proteins | sample 643141 | NCBI WGS metagenome assembly LFCJ01 (sample SAMN03766243, study PRJNA286221) | soda lake metagenome | biome: soda lake; feature: Kulunda steppe; material: water; isolation source: sample B1-Br-g2 brine of Lake Bitter-1 | place: Russia: Kulunda steppe | collected 2010-07
CATGCCGAACTCAGTAGTGAAACCGCTCAGCGCCGATGGTAGTGTGGAGTTTCTCCATGTGAGAGTAGGTCATCGTCAGGCACTTATTCAGAAAAGCCCCGATCATCATACGATGGTCGGGGCTTTTCGCGTTTCGAGCCGGTGCTTGTCGGGGGCGGAAGCCGGTGTTTATGCCTTCGGCGTTTCCGGGGGCGCCCCGCATCCGCTAGAATGTGCCCTTTCCCGTCTGGGGGTTGCGAATGACCATCGGAGACCTGATTCGCCTGCTCAGCGACGGCGAGTTCCACTCCGGCGAACAGCTCGGCGAGAGGCTCGGCGTGTCGCGGGCGGCCGTGTGGAAGCAGCTGCGCAAGCTGGAGGCGCTGGGGATCACCATGGAGGCGGTGAAGGGTCAGGGCTATCGCCTGGCCGAGCCGCTTGAACTCCTCGACGGGCCGAGCATTGTCGCCGGCCTGTCACGGGAGTCGAGAGAACGGCTGACACGGCTCTTCGTCGAGGAGACCCTGTCGTCAAGCAATGCCTTCCTGCGCGAACGCTTCGACCAGGGCGCCGGCCATGGCGAGGTCTGCCTGGTCGAGCAGCAGAGTGCCGGTCGCGGGCGACGTGGACGCACCTGGAGCACACCCTGGGGAAAGAGCCTGATGCTGTCGCTGGGTTGGCGGGTAGAGTCCGGGGTGACGGCCCTGGAGGGGCTCAGCCTGGCGGTCGGCGTGGTGCTCTCTCAGGTGCTGGAGCGACATGGCGTAGCGCCGCGACTGAAATGGCCCAACGATGTGCTGCTCGAACAGCCGCAAGGCGGCTTTGGCAAGCTGGCCGGTATCCTGGTCGAGGTGTCGGGAGACACGGCCGGGCCCTGTGAGGTGGTTATCGGGATGGGGATCAACGTTGCCCTGCCGGCGGCGTTTCGCGAGGGGCTGGATCAGCCGGCGGTGGCTGTCCATGACCAGGCGCCCGGACTGTCGCGCAATGAGCTCGCTGTGGAGCTGATCACGGCGCTGCTGTCGCTGGTGGCCGATTTCGAGCGGGAGGGCTTTGCGGCCTGGCAGGCGCCATGGAACGAGCGTCACGCCTTCGCGGGCCGTGAGGTGGACCTGCTGAGGGGAGAGCAGCGAGAGGAGGTGGTGGCCGAGGGCGTGGATGCCGCGGGCAACCTGCTGGTGAGCCAGTGCGGGAAGTCGCTGAAGCTTGCCGGTGGCGAGATCAGCCTGCGAGCGCGATCATGATTCTCGACCTCGATATCGGCAACACCCTCTCCAAGTGGCGTCTCAAGGACGCCGACAGCAGCGAGATTCGTTCCCGAGGGGCGGTGTGGACTCGGGAAGAGTGGCGTCCCGGTGCCGATATACCCGACCTGGACGTGGTGGAGTCGGTACGTATCTCCAGCGTGGCCCGGCGTGCCGTGCTGGACGAGACCGTGGCACTGCTGTATCGCCAGGTGGGGCAGGTGCACGTGGCGCGCTCGACCCCTGAGGCGCTTGGCGTGATCAATGGCTACGCGGAGCCCGAGCGGCTGGGAGTCGACAGATGGCTCGGTGCTCTGGCCGGCTATCAGCTGGCCGGCGGCTGCTGCGCCGTGGACTGCGGTAGCGCCATCACCATTGATTTCGTGCTGCCGGGCGGGCGCCATCTGGGGGGGTATATCCTGCCGGGGCTGCGGCTGATGAAAGAGAGCCTCAAGCTCGGCACCCGCAATGTGGCCATCGATCCCGACAGCGAAGCCGAAGAGCTTCTGGTGCCCGGCAGGCGCACGGTGGAAGCGGTCAACCACGGCATCTACATGGCGGCGGTCAGCGCCATCAACCGGGTCTACGCTGAAGTGTGCGACATGGAGGACGTGGCGCTGCCGCTGCTGCTGACCGGTGGCGATGCCCGGGTAATATCCAGAGGGCTGCGGGTCCCCCATGCGGTCTGGCCGGACATGGTCTACGGGGGCCTGGAAGCCTGCTTTCCGCTGACGGCCGCGGAGCGAGCCGGTCGGATGTCCGGAGCGCCAGGAGTGCCAGGGCCGGTGCCGTTGGAAAAGATTCGCGCGGGCCTTGCATTCTCCACGCTGCTTTGACACAATGCGCCGCGTTCCAGGGGAAGCCGGTGGCCCTGTGCCGGTGGGCTCCTCGTCAAGAAGCTGACAAAAACAGTGTCTTGACAATGGGATAGGAGGTGGTAAGATGTGCCACCAGCTGGAGGGGTTCCCGAGTGGCCAAAGGGAGCAGACTGTAAATCTGCCGCGAAAGCTTCGAAGGTTCGAATCCTTCCCCCTCCACCAGATTTCGCCAGGCGCCTTCCCGAAGGCGCAGGCAGCAAGAGTGGGTAGGCGGGCATAGTTCAATGGTAGAACCTCAGCCTTCCAAGCTGATGGTGCGGGTTCGATTCCCGCTGCCCGCTCCAGCATCTTCAGGTGCAAAGGTTTTGCTCATGTAGCTCAGGGGTAGAGCACACCCTTGGTAAGGGTGAGGTCGACGGTTCAAATCCGTCCATGAGCTCCAAATCGAGAAGGCGAGCCAAGGCTCGCCTTCTCTCTTTCCATCACCTGTGGTGGAAAGGGGTTGCCAGGCGGCAAGTGATCCGCTATCATGGCGCCCGCTGTGTCGGACCGCCTGCAAAGGGCGGCCGAGAGGCAGATACAGGCCAGTAGCTCAATTGGCAGAGCAGCGGTCTCCAAAACCGCAGGTTGGGGGTTCGATTCCCTCCTGGCCTGCCAGTCTTCCCCAGGCTGGCGAGTCCCCGAAAGATTTCACGTTTCGATTGCCGCACCCTGAGGAGTCTCGTTTTCATGAAGCATAGCGCCGAGGTGCAGGAGTCGCGCCACGACGGACTCAAGTGGGCGGGCGTCGTCACTCTGCTGGCTCTGGCCATAGTCGGCAATACCTACTTTGCCGAGCAGGCACTGCTCTACCGTGTGCTGGGCGTCGTCGCGCTGTGCGCGCTGGCCGGCGTGGTGGCGCTGACCACCACCCGCGGCCGCGAGCTCGCCGAGCTGGCCCGCGCCGCCAAGAAGGAAATTCAGCGCGTGGTCTGGCCGACGCGTCCCGAAACCGTGCAGACCACCGCGATCGTGCTGGTGGCCGTGCTGGTCGTCGGTCTGATGCTGTGGCTGATCGATACCCTTCTTGGCTGGGCGATGTCCGGCGTCATTGGTTAGGAGCCTCCATGTCCAAGCGTTGGTACGTCGTGCACGCCTACTCCGGCTTCGAGAAACATGTCATGCGCTCCCTTCATGAGCGCGTGAAGATGTATGGGATGGAAGACCGCTTCGGCGAGATTCTGGTGCCCACCGAGGAAGTCGTCGAGATGCGTGACGGCAAGCGTCGCAAGAGCGAGCGAAAGTTCTATCCCGGCTATGTGCTGGTCGAGATGGAAATGGATGACGAGACCTGGCACCTGGTCAACGAGACCCCGCGCGTGATGGGGTTCATCGGCGGCACCAAGGAGAAGCCTGCGGCGATCACCCAGAAGGAAGCCGATGCCATCCTGCGCCGCGTGCAGGACGGCACCGACAAGCCGCGCCCCAAGACGCTGTTCGAGCCGGGTCAGTCCGTTCGCGTCATCGATGGGCCCTTCGCCGACTTCAATGGCGTGGTCGAAGAGGTCAACTACGACAAGAGTCGCGTCCAGGTCAGCGTGCTGATCTTCGGTCGTTCGACGCCTGTCGAACTGGAATTCGCTCAGGTCGAGAAAGAGTGATGCGCTCGGCCTGACACAAGCAAGGCGACCGCCGAGGCGGCCGCATCACCGGGGAGCCGAAAGGCGCTACTACCCAACTGGAGTTCAACATGGCCAAGAAAGTACAGGCTTACATCAAGCTGCAGGTTGCAGCTGGCAAAGCCAACCCGAGTCCCCCCGTCGGCCCCGCGCTGGGTCAGCACGGCGTGAACATCATGGAGTTCTGCAAGGCGTTCAACGCCGCGACCCAGGAGATCGAGCCGGGTCTGCCCACTCCCGTGGTGATTACCGTCTATTCCGATCGCAGCTTCACCTTCATCACCAAGACCCCGCCCGCCGCGGTCCTGCTGAAGAAGGCCGCTGGAATCAAGTCCGGCTCCGGTGAGCCGAACAAGAAGAAGGTCGGTACCGTGACCCGTGAGCAGCTCGAAGAGATCGCCAAGACCAAGGAGCCGGATCTGACGGCTGCCGATCTCGACGCCGCTGTGCGTACCATTGCCGGTAGCGCCCGCAGCATGGGCCTTAACGTGGAGGGTCTCTGATCATGGCCAAGCTGACCAAGCGTGCCCAGATGATTCGCGAGAAGGTGGATTCCACCAAGGCCTACTCGCTGGAAGAGGCCGTGGCGCTGCTCAACGAGCTCTCCACCGTCAAGTTCAAGGAGTCGCTGGACGTCGCCATCAACCTGGGCGTTGATCCGCGCAAATCCGACCAGGTGGTTCGCGGTGCGACCGTCATGCCCAACGGGACCGGCAAGGACGTGCGCGTTGCCGTCTTCACCCAGGGTGCCAACGCCGACGCCGCCAAGGAAGCCGGTGCCGACATCGTCGGCATGGATGACCTGGCCGAGCAGGTCAAGAAGGGCCAGCTCGACTTCGACGTGGTGATCGCCTCGCCGGACGCCATGCGCGTCGTCGGCCAGCTGGGCCAGATCCTCGGTCCGCGCGGTCTGATGCCGAACCCCAAGGTCGGCACCGTGACCCCGGACGTGGCCACTGCCGTCAAGAATGCCAAGGCCGGTCAGGTGCGCTTCCGTACCGACAAGAACGGCATCATTCATACCACCCTTGGCAAGGTCGACTTCGACGCTGCCGCCATCCAGGGCAACCTGGAAGCGCTGGTTGCCGACCTGAAGCGCCTCAAGCCGAGCACCTCCAAGGGTGTCTATCTCAAGAAGGTTACCGTGTCCACTACCATGGGCCCGGGCCTGACCATCGATCACTCTGCCCTGGTCTGATCGGGCAGCGGATCGAGCAATTGCAATAACTTTGCGGTCCCCGAGCGGAGCACGACTCGCCGGCGGGGCACCGTCAAAGACCGCAGGTGCCGCCCCTCCTGACGAAGGGCGGCTTAATCATCCCTCCGGGATGGCCTGCGCAGATGGTGTGGCCGCCAGGTTTCTGGTGAGCACCATCACCCAGGACCTCCGCTGCCGGCCTTCGGGCACGCGGCGGGGGAGATGGTAACCACCGGAATCCTCATTGCGAGGTTCCGGCACGAAGGAGTGATCACTGTGCCACTAGCACTCGAAGGCAAGAAGGCGATTGTTGCCGAGGTCAGTGAAGCGGCCAAGGATGCACTCTCCGTCGTAGTTGCCGATTCTCGCGGCGTCACGGTCAGCAAGATGACCGATCTGCGCAAGCAGGCCCGCGAGAATGGCGTCCAGCTGCGTGTTGTTCGCAACACCCTGGCGCGCCGCGCTCTCGAAGGCACCCAGTGGGAATGCCTGAACGAGACGTTCTCTGGTCCGACACTGCTGGCCTTCTCCTACGAGCATCCGGGCGCTGCCGCCCGCCTGTTCAAGGAGTTCGCCAAGTCAGAGAAGGACTTCGAGATCAAGGCGCTGGCCTACGAAGGTGAGTTCATGCCGGCTGCCGATCTGGATCGTCTGGCAACGCTGCCGACCTACGACGAGGCCATCGCCAAGCTGATGTCCGTCATGAAGGAAGCGTCTGCCGGCAAGCTGGTCCGCACTCTGGCCGCCCTGCGCGACCAGAAGCAGGAAGAAGCTGCCTGAGCGCAGGCCGCCTGACGGGCGAACTCCTGCTGGCTGCCCGAATCGTATATTGAATCCCGAGTCGACGGGATACCCGCGACTCCCGCAAAGTTAGGAAACGTGACAATGGCACTGACCAAAGAAGACATCATCAACGCCGTCGCCGACATGTCCGTCATGGAAGTGGCCGAGCTGATCGAAGCGATGGAAGAGAAGTTCGGCGTGTCTGCCGCTGCTGCCGTCGTGGCCGGCCCCGGCGGTGGTGAAGCCGAAGCCGCCGAAGAGCAGACCGAGTTCGACCTGGTGCTGACCAGCGCCGGCGAGAAGAAGGTCAACGTCATCAAGGTGGTTCGCGAGATCACCGGCCTGGGCCTGAAGGAAGCCAAGGGTGCCGTCGACGGCGCGCCGGCGACCATCAAGGAAGCCATGTCCAAGGAAGATGCAGAAGCGGCCAAGGCCAAGCTGGAAGAAGCCGGCGCGGGCGTGGAACTCAAGTAAGACTTGGGCTCCATGGCTTCACGCGCTGCGTAAGCTTCCATGGCTGGTGGCGGGACACCCGCTGCCGGCCTTTTTCTGTTGTCACTGGCCTCTGCCGACTAGGCAGAACCGCCAGCCGAATTCCGAGGGCGAGCGCCAATGCCAGGCGCTTGCCTTCATCGCCTGACGGCGTCGCGTCCGTCGGGTGGCGCCGACCACGCATCGGTCACCCATGGTGAACAAGCTGGGGAATACAGATGGCTTACTCATACACTGAGAAAAAACGCATCCGCAAGGATTTCGGCAAACTGCCCCAAGTGATGGATGTGCCCTACCTGCTGGCGATCCAGCTTGATTCCTACTACGACTTCCTGCAGCAGGACCGTTCGCCCGAAGAGCGGATGGAAGTCGGCCTGCATGCGGCCTTCAAGTCCGTCTTCCCGATCGAGAGCTTCTCCGGTAACGCCGCCCTGGAGTACGTAAGCTATCGATTCGGCACCCCGGCCTTCGACGTCAAGGAGTGCCAGCTGCGAGGCGTGACCTACTCGGCGCCGCTGCGGGTCAAGGTGCGCCTGATCATCTACGACAAGGAGTCGTCCAACAAGGCGATCAAGGACATCAAGGAGCAGGAAGTCTACATGGGGGAGATCCCCCTGATGACCGAGAACGGCACCTTCGTGGTCAACGGCACCGAGCGGGTCATTGTCTCCCAGCTGCACCGCTCGCCCGGCGTCTTCTTCGACCACGACAAGGGCAAGAGCCACTCTTCCGGCAAGCTGCTCTACTCCGCTCGCGTGATTCCCTACCGCGGCTCCTGGCTCGACTTCGAGTTCGATCCCAAGGATAGCGTCTTCGTGCGCATCGACCGTCGCCGCAAGCTGCCGGCGAGCGTCCTGCTGCGCGCCCTGGGCATGAGCGCCGAGGAGATTCTCGAGGAGTTCTTCGAGACCAGCGTCTTCCACGTCGAGAAGTCCGGCTTCTCCGTGGAGCTGGTGCCGTCGCGCCTGCGCGGCGAGACCGCCACCTTCGACATCAAGGACGGCGACGGCGGCGTGATCGTCGAGGAAGGCCGCCGCATCACCCAGAAGCACATCCGCCAGCTGGAGAAGGCCGGCCTCGAGCGTCTCGAGGTGCCGATGGAGTACCTGTTCGGCAAGACCCTCGGCCGTGACCAGGTGGACCCGAACACCGGCGAGCTGATCTGTCCCTGCAACACCGAGATCACCCCGGAGCTGCTCGAGAAGCTGGGCCAGGCAGGTATCACCCGTCTCGAGACACTCTACACCAACGACCTCGACTGCGGTCCCTTCATCTCCGACACCCTCAAGCTGGATACCACTGGCTCCCAGCTCGAGGCGCTGGTCGAGATCTATCGCATGATGCGTCCCGGCGAGCCGCCCACCAAGGAGTCGGCCGAGACGCTGTTCCACAACCTGTTCTTCACCGCGGACCGCTACGACCTGTCGGGCGTCGGCCGCATGAAGTTCAACCGCCGCCTGCGTCGCGACAGCGACACCGGCTCCGGCGTGCTGGATCGTCGTGACATCCTCGACGTGCTCAAGGAGCTGATCCACATCCGCAACGGCTTCGGCGAAGTGGATGATATCGACCACCTGGGCAACCGCCGCATCCGCTGTGTGGGCGAGATGGCCGAGAACCAGTTCCGCGTGGGCCTGGTGCGCGTCGAGCGCGCGGTCAAGGAGCGTCTCTCCATGGCCGAGAGCGAGGGGCTGATGCCCCAGGACCTGATCAACGCCAAGCCCGTCGCCGCGGCGGTCAAGGAGTTCTTCGGCTCCAGCCAGCTCTCCCAGTTCATGGACCAGAACAACCCGCTCTCCGAGGTCACCCACAAGCGCCGCGTCTCCGCGCTTGGTCCGGGCGGCCTGACCCGGGAGCGTGCCGGCTTCGAGGTGCGTGACGTTCACGCCACCCACTACGGCCGTCTCTGCCCGATCGAGACCCCGGAAGGCCCCAACATCGGCCTGATCAACTCCCTGGCCACCTACAGCCACACCAACAGCTACGGCTTCCTCGAGACCCCGTATCGCAAGGTGGTGGAAAGCCAGGTGACCGACGAGGTGGTCCATCTCTCCGCCATCGAGGAGGGCGACTTCGTCATCGCCCAGGCCTCGGCCACCGTGAACGAGGCGGGCCAGCTGGCGGATGACCTGGTGCAGGTGCGCCACAAGGGTGAGACCACCTTCATGCGTCCCGAGCAGGTGACGCTGATGGACGTTTCCCCGCGTCAGGTGGTCTCCGTGGCGGCGGCGCTGATCCCCTTCCTCGAGCACGATGACGCCAACCGCGCCCTGATGGGGGCCAACATGCAGCGTCAGGCGGTGCCCACCCTGCGCGCCGACAAGCCGCTGGTCGGCACCGGCATGGAGCGTTTCGTGGCCCGCGACTCCGGCGTCTGCGCCGTGGCCCGTCGCGGTGGCCTGATCGATTCCGTCGATGCCAAGCGCATCGTGGTGCGCATCAACGAGGACGAGATCATCGGCGGCGAGGCCGGCGTCGATATCTACAACCTCACCAAGTACACGCGCTCCAACCAGAACACCTGCATGAACCAGCGCCCCATCGTGCGCCCCGGCGACAGCGTGGCCCGCGGTGACATCCTGGCCGACGGTCCCTCCGTGGACATGGGCGACCTGGCCCTGGGTCAGAACATGCGCATCGCCTTCATGCCCTGGAACGGCTACAACTTCGAGGACTCCATCCTGCTCTCCGAGCGGGCGGTCCAGGAAGATCGCTTTACCACCATCCATATCCAGGAACTGACCTGCGTCTCCCGCGACACCAAGCTGGGGCCGGAGGAGATCACCTCCGATATTCCCAATGTGGGCGAGTCGGCGCTTTCCAAGCTGGATGAAGCCGGTGTGGTCTATATCGGTGCCGAGGTGGGACCGGGCGATATTCTGGTCGGCAAGGTCACCCCCAAGGGCGAGACCCAGCTGACCCCGGAAGAGAAGCTGCTGCGCGCGATCTTCGGCGAGAAGGCCTCCGATGTGAAGGACACCTCCCTGCGCGCCCCCACGGGCATGAAGGGAACCGTCATCGACGTCCAGGTCTTCACCCGTGACGGTGTGGAGAAAGACTCCCGGGCGCTCTCCATCGAGCAGATGCAGCTCGACGAGGTGCGCAAGGACCTTCAAGAGACCTACCGCATCGCCGAGGACGCCACCTTCGAGCGTCTCAAGCGCACCCTGAGCGGCCAGGCCGTCAACGGTGGTCCCAGGCTGAAGAAGGACGACGTGCTCACCGAGAGCTATCTCGAAGAGCTGCCGCGTCAGCAGTGGTTCAAGCTGCGTCTGCAGGACGAGGCCCTCAACGAACTGCTGGCTCAGGCCGACGAGCAGCTCGAGAACCGTCGCCGCGAGATGGACGAGCGCTTCGAGGACAAGAAGCGCAAGCTCACCCAGGGCGATGACCTGGCGCCGGGCGTGCTCAAGATCGTCAAGGTCTATATGGCGGTCAAGCGTCGCCTGCAGCCGGGTGACAAGATGGCCGGCCGTCACGGTAACAAGGGTGTCATCTCGGCCATCATGCCCATCGAGGACATGCCCTTCGATGACAACGGCGAGCCGGTGGATGTGGTGCTCAACCCCCTGGGCGTGCCGTCGCGGATGAACGTCGGTCAGATTCTCGAGACCCACCTGGGCCTCGCCGCCTGGGGCCTGGGCCGCAGGATCGACGCCATGCTGCGTGACGCTCGCGAACAGCAGGTGGCCCAGATCCGCGAGTTCCTGGGGGAGGTCTACAACTCCACCCCGGGTACCCGGGTCGAGGAGCTCGAGAGCCTCAGCGATGAAGAGGTGATCGCCCTGGCCAAGAACCTGAAGGCGGGCGTGCCCATGTCCACGCCGGTGTTCGATGGTGCCGACGAGCATGAGATCAAGCATCTGCTGCGCCTCGCCGACCTGCCGGACTCCGGTCAGATGGTGCTCTACGATGGTCGTACGGGGGACAGCTTTGACCGTCCGGTGACCGTCGGCTACATGTACATGCTCAAGCTCAACCACCTGGTGGACGACAAGATGCACGCCCGTTCCACCGGCTCCTACTCGCTGGTGACCCAGCAGCCGCTGGGCGGCAAGGCGCAGTTCGGCGGTCAGCGCTTCGGCGAGATGGAAGTGTGGGCTCTGGAGGCCTACGGCGCCGCCTATACCCTCCAGGAGATGCTCACCGTCAAGTCCGACGACGTGGAGGGCCGCACCAAGATGTACAAGAACATCGTGGATGGCGACCACACCATGCAGGCGGGCATGCCGGAATCCTTCAATGTGCTGGTGAAGGAGATCCGCTCGCTGGGCATCGATATCGAGTTAGAGAGCTAGGAGCCGTCCAATGAAAGATTTGGTGAAAGTCCTCAAGTCGCAGTCTCAGTCCGAAGAGTTTGACGCGATCAAGATCACGCTGGCGTCGCCGGACATGATTCGCTCCTGGTCCTTCGGTGAGGTCAAGAAACCCGAGACCATCAACTACCGCACCTTCAAGCCGGAGCGCGACGGCCTGTTCTGCGCCAAGATCTTCGGCCCGGTGAAGGACTACGAGTGCCTGTGCGGCAAGTACAAGCGCATGAAGCATCGCGGTATCATCTGTGAGAAGTGCGGCGTGGAGGTCACCAAGGCCGCCGTGCGTCGCGAACGGATGGGGCACATCGAGCTGGCCAGCCCCGTCGCTCACATCTGGTTCCTGAAGTCGCTGCCGTCGCGCATCGGCATGTTCCTGGACATGACCCTGCGCGACATCGAGCGGGTGCTCTACTTCGAGAGCTTCGTGGTGATCGATCCGGGCATGACCACCCTGGAGCGTGGTCAGCTGCTCAACGACGAGCAGTACTTCGAGGCCCTCGAGGAGTTCGGCGACGACTTCGATGCCCGCATGGGCGCCGAGGCGGTCCAGGCGCTGCTCAAGGACATCGATCTGGGCGAGGAGATCGATCGCCTGCGCGAGGAGATCCCCCAGACCAACTCCGAGACCAAGATCAAGAAGCTCTCCAAGCGGCTCAAGCTGCTGGAGGCCTTCTACAACTCCGGCAATGAGCCGGCGTGGATGGTCATGGAGGTGCTGCCGGTGCTGCCGCCGGACCTGCGTCCGCTGGTGCCCCTGGACGGTGGCCGCTTCGCCACCTCCGATCTCAACGACCTCTACCGTCGTGTGATCAACCGCAACAACCGCCTCAAGCGGCTGCTCGACCTCAACGCGCCGGACATCATCGTGCGCAACGAGAAGCGCATGCTGCAGGAGGCGGTGGATGCCCTGCTGGACAACGGCCGCCGTGGCCGCGCCATCACCGGTTCCAACAAGCGCCCGCTGAAGTCCCTGGCCGACATGATCAAGGGCAAGCAGGGGCGCTTTCGTCAGAACCTGCTGGGCAAGCGTGTCGACTACTCCGGCCGCTCGGTCATCACCGTGGGTCCGACCCTGCGCCTGCACCAGTGCGGTCTGCCCAAGAAGATGGCGCTGGAGCTGTTCAAGCCGTTCATCTACTCCAAGCTGCAGTCGCTGGGCTACGCCTCCACCATCAAGGCGGCCAAGAAGATGGTCGAGCGCGAGCTGCCGGAGGTGTGGGATATCCTCGCCGACGTCATCCGCGAGCATCCGGTCCTGCTCAACCGTGCGCCGACCCTGCACCGCCTCGGCATTCAGGCCTTCGAGCCGCTGCTGATCGAGGGCAAGGCGATCCAGCTGCACCCGCTGGTGTGTGCCGCCTACAACGCCGACTTCGACGGTGACCAGATGGCGGTCCACGTGCCGCTGACCCTGGAAGCCCAGCTCGAAGCCCGCGCGCTGATGATGGCCACCAACAACGTGCTGTCGCCGGCCAACGGCGAGCCGATCATCGTGCCCTCCCAGGACGTGGTGCTGGGTCTCTACTACATGACCCGAGAGAAGATCAACGCCAAGGGCGAGGGCATGGTGTTCGCCAACCTCGACGAGGTGGATCGCGCCTTCGGCACCCAGCACGTCGATCTGCACGCCCGGGTCAAGGTGCGTCTGGACGAAGTGGACGTCGACGAGGAGAGCGGCGAGCGCAGCCATCACCGCCGCCTCTACGACACCACCGTGGGGCGCGCGCTGCTGTTCCGCATCCTCCCGGATGGCGTGCCCTTCGCGCTGATCGATCAGCCGATGAAGAAGAAGGCGATTTCCGGCCTGCTCAACGAGGTATATCGTCGCGCCGGTCTCAAGCCGACCGTCATCTTCGCTGACCAGCTGATGTACACCGGCTTCCGCCTGGCCACCTGGTCCGGCGCCTCCATCGGCGTCAATGACTTCGTCATCCCGGACGCCAAGGCCGAGATCGTCGAGGCCGCCGAGGACGAGGTCAAGGAGATCGAAGACCAGTTCTCCTCGGGTCTGGTGACCGCGGGGGAGAAGTACAACAAGGTGATCGACATCTGGTCCAAGGCCAACGACAAGGTGGCCAAGGCGATGATGGTCGGCATCTCCAAGGAGACCGTGGTTGACCGTCACGGCAACCAGGTCGAGCAGGACTCCTTCAACAGCGTCTTCATCATGGCCGACTCGGGGGCGCGGGGCAGCGCCGCCCAGATCCGTCAGCTGGCGGGGATGCGTGGCCTGATGGCCAAGCCGGACGGCTCGATCATCGAGACCCCGATCGTCGCCAACTTCCGTGAAGGCCTGAACGTCCTGCAGTACTTCATCTCCACCCACGGGGCGCGCAAGGGCCTGGCGGACACGGCACTCAAGACCGCCAACTCCGGCTACCTGACCCGTCGCCTGGTGGACGTGGCCCAGGACATGGTGATCACCGAGACGGACTGCGGTACCGAAAACGGCCTGACCCTGCACCCGGTCATCGAGGGCGGCGACATCATCGTCTCCCTGGCCCAGCGTGTGCTGGGTCGCGTGGTGGCCCAGGACGTCATCGATCCGGTCAGCGACGAGGTGTTGATTCCCCGCGGCACCCTGCTCGACGAGAAATGGTGCGCCGAGCTGGACACCATGGGCGTCGACGAGATCGTGGTGCGCAGCGCCATCGCCTGCGAGACCTCGCACGGCGTCTGCGCCTCCTGCTACGGTCGTGACCTGGCTCGCGGGCATCAGGTGAACATCGGTGAGGCGGTGGGCGTCATCGCTGCACAGTCCATCGGCGAGCCGGGCACCCAGCTGACCATGCGGACCTTCCACATCGGCGGTGCGGCCTCGCGGGCCTCCGCCGTGGACAGCGTCCAGGTCAAGCACGGCGGCCGCGTGCGCCTGCACAACATCAAGTACGTGGAGCGCGGCGACGGCAAGCTGGTGGTGGTTTCCCGCTCCAGCGCCCTGGCCGTCGCCGACGACCACGGCCGCGAGCGCGAGTACTACAAGCTGCCCTACGGTGCCGAACTCTCCGTCAAGGACGGTGACGCCGTCGACGCCGGCCAGGCAGTGGCCAAGTGGGATCCCCACACCCACCCCATCGTCGCCGAGGCCGAGGGCATCGTGCAGTACGCCGACATGGACGAGGGCCTGACCATCCACCGCAGCGTGGACGAGATGACCGGCCTCTCCTCCATCGAGGTGATCGAGTCGGCCGCCCGTCCCATGGCGGGCCGCGACAAGCGCCCGATGATCATGCTCAACGACGTGTCCGGCAAGTCGGTGACCGTCTCCGGGTCCGATACCCCGGTACAGTACCTGCTGCCCGGCCGGTCGATCGTCACCGCCGACAACGGCGCCAAGATCGGCGTCGGCGAGGTCGTGGCGCGCATCCCGGTCGAGGCGTCGGCCAACAAGGACATCACCGGGGGTCTGCCCCGGGTGGCCGACCTGTTCGAGGCGCGCAAGCCGAAGGAGCCGGCCATTCTCGCCGAGATCAGCGGCGTGATCAGCTTCGGCAAGGAGACCAAGGGCAAGCGTCGCCTGACCATCACCCCGGAAGGCGGCGGCGATCCCTTCGAGGCGCTGATCCCCAAATGGCGCCAGATCGCGGTCTTCGAGGGCGAGAGCGTCGAGAAGGGTGAAGTGATCTCCGACGGCCCGAGCAACCCGCATGACATCCTGCGGCTGCTGGGCGTGGCGGAGCTGGCCAAGTACATCACCGCCGAGATCCAGGAGGTCTACCGGCTCCAGGGCGTGGGCATCAACGACAAGCACATCGAAGTGATCGTGCGTCAGATGCTGCGCAAGGTGGAGATCACCGACGCCGGCGACTCCGACTTCATCCCCGGCGACCAGGTCGAGCTGGTGCGGGTGCTGGAGCAGAATGCCCGTCTCGAGAAGGCAGAGAAGTTCCCGGCCAAGTACCAGCGAGTACTGCTGGGTATCACCAAGGCCAGCCTGGCCACCGAGTCGTTCATCTCCGCGGCCTCCTTCCAGGAGACCACGCGGGTGCTGACCGAGGCGGCGGTGACCGGCAAGCGCGACTATCTGCGCGGCCTCAAGGAGAACGTGGTGGTGGGGCGTCTGATCCCGGCCGGTACCGGCCTTGCCCACCACGAGGAGCGTCGCCGTCGGCGCGAGGGCCCCGAGCCCCAGGTGGCACCGTCCGCCTACGACGTCGAGCAGGAGCTGGGTGCTCAGCTCACCGCGCTGGATTCCGGCGACGAGGAACTCTGACACCGGTTTCGTGATTGACGGCCGGCCCGGTTGGGCGGGCCGTCGGTCTTGACGGAGCACGGTGTCAGCTATTAGAATGCGCAGCCTTTAACAGTGGGGTGGGTACGCCCGCACCCGCTGGAAAAGGCCAAGGCAACCCATTGGAGTCAGCTACAACCCATGGCAACGATCAATCAGCTCGTGCGCAAGCCGCGCAAGCGCCCCGTCAGCAAGAGCGACGTGCCGGCGCTGCAGGCCTGCCCGCAGAAGCGCGGCGTCTGCACCCGCGTCTACACCACCACCCCGAAGAAGCCGAACTCGGCCCTGCGTAAGGTCTGCCGCGTGCGCCTGACCAACGGCTTTGAGGTCTCGTCCTACATCGGCGGTGAAGGTCACAACCTCCAGGAGCACTCCGTGGTCCTGATCCGCGGCGGTCGCGTCAAGGATCTTCCCGGTGTGCGCTACCACACCGTGCGCGGCGCCCTGGATACCTCCGGCGTGCAGAACCGCAAGCAGGGCCGTTCCAAGTACGGCGCCAAGCGTCCCAAGGCCTGATCGGCCTCGGCACGCATCGACATACAGAATTGATATCGGTCTGATAAGAGTAAGGTCGGGCGTCGCGGGCTCAACGGGGCCGCGCGGGAGTTCCGGGTTTACCTGAAGGACCCTTCCACAGAGGGCTTATCATGCCTAGAAGAAGAGTTGCGGCTAAGCGCGAGATTCTCCCGGATCCCAAGTTCGGAAGCGAGCGTCTGGCGAAGTTCATGAACCACCTGATGTTCAGCGGGAAGAAGTCCGTAGCTGAGCGCATCGTCTACGGTGCGCTGGACAGGGTTGCCGAGCGCAGTAATGAAGACCCGCTGGAGATCTTCGACAAGGCGCTGGAAACCATCCAGCCCATGGTCGAGGTGAAATCCCGTCGTGTGGGTGGTGCCACCTACCAGGTGCCGGTCGAGGTGCGTCCGTCGCGCCGTCAGGCGCTGGCCATGCGCTGGCTGGTGGACGCGGCGCGTCGTCGTGGCGAGAAGACCATGGTGCAGCGCCTGGCTGGCGAGATGCTCGACGCCGCCGAGGGCAAGGGCTCCGCGGTCAAGAAGCGTGAAGACGTGCACCGCATGGCAGAAGCCAACAAGGCGTTCTCGCACTACCGCTTCTAAGTGCGGCGCTCCTGGCTGCGGCGTTTCCCCCGAGGGGAAGCGTCGCGCTGCCAAGCGCAGTGCCTCTAAACGCATCGCCAACCAACGGGGAGTTCCACCGTGGCTCGCAAGACTCCACTTAACCGCTACCGCAATATCGGGATCGTCGCCCACGTCGATGCCGGCAAGACCACCACGACCGAGCGCGTGCTGTTCTATACCGGCATCAACCACAAGCTGGGCGAGACCCACGAAGGTGCCTCCACCACCGACTGGATGGAGCAGGAGCAGGAGCGGGGTATCACCATCACCTCCGCTGCCGTGACCACCTTCTGGAAGGGCATGAACCACCAGTTCGATGAGCACCGCATCAACATCATCGATACCCCGGGACACGTGGACTTCACCATCGAGGTGGAGCGTTCCCTGCGGGTTCTCGATGGCGCCGTGGTGGTGCTGTGCGGCTCCTCCGGCGTTCAGCCGCAGACCGAGACCGTGTGGCGCCAGGCCAACAAGTACGAAGTGCCGCGCATGGTGTTCGTCAACAAGATGGACCGCACCGGCGCCGACTACTTCATGGTGGTCGATCAGCTCAGGGACCGTCTGGGTGCCAACGCCGTGCCGATCCAGATCAACTGGGGCACCGAGGAGGACTTCAAGGGCGTCATCGATCTGCTCGAGATGAAGGCCATTCTCTGGAACCAGAACGATCTGGGTGCCACCTATGATCTCGTCGATATCCCGGCCGAGCTCCAGGAGACCGCCGAGAAGTTCCGCGAGGAGATGATCGAGGCTGCTGCCGAGGCGTCCGAAGAGCTGATGGACAAGTACCTCGAGGGCGGTGAGCTGACCAAGGAAGAGATCAAGGCCGGTCTGCGCAGCCGCACCCTGGCCAACGAGATTGTCCTGGTCACCTGTGGCTCCGCGTTCAAGAACAAGGGCGTGCAGGCGGTGCTGGATGCGGTGGTCGAGTACCTGCCGTCTCCCACCGAGGTCAAGGCCATCGAGGGTGAGCTGGACGACAAGGATGGCACCGTCGCTACCCGTGAGGCCGACGACAACGCTCCCTTCGCCGCTCTGGCGTTCAAGATCGCCACCGACCCCTTCGTCGGCACCCTGACGTTCATCCGCGTCTACTCCGGCGTGCTGAACTCGGGTGACAGCGTCTTCAACTCGGTCAAGAGCAAGAAGGAGCGCGTCGGCCGTATCGTCCAGATGCACGCCAACTCCCGCGAGGAGATCAAGGAAGTGCGTGCCGGCGACATCGCCGCCTGTATCGGCCTCAAGGACGTCACTACCGGTGACACCCTGTGCGACCTGACCGACAAGATCGTGCTGGAGCGCATGGAGTTCCCGGATCCGGTCATCTCCGTGGCCGTCGAGCCGAAGTCCAAGGCCGATCAGGAGAAGATGGGCGTGGCCCTGGGCAAGCTGGCTCAGGAAGACCCCTCCTTCCAGGTTCGCACCGACGAGGAGACGGGTCAGACCATCATCTCCGGCATGGGCGAGCTGCACCTGGATATCCTGGTCGATCGCATGCGTCGCGAGTTCAAGGTCGAGGCCAACATCGGCAAGCCTCAGGTGGCCTACCGTGAGACCATCCGCGGCAAGGTGGAGCAGGAAGGCAAGTTCGTGCGTCAGTCCGGCGGTCGCGGCCAGTACGGCCACGTCTGGCTGCGCATCGAACCGCTCACCCAGGAAGACAAGGGCGAAGATGAAGACATGCACTTCAAATTCGCATCCGAAGTCGTCGGCGGCGTGGTTCCCAAGGAATACGTGCCGGCCGTCGAGAAGGGGGCCTACGAGCAGCTGCAGAACGGTGTCATCGCGGGCTATCCGATGATCGACGTCAAGGTTACGCTGTACGATGGTTCCTACCACGACGTGGACTCCAACGAGACCGCGTTCAAGGTCGCTTCGTCCATGGCCGTCAAGGAAGGCGCCAAGAAGGCCAAGGCCGTGCTGCTGGAGCCGGTGATGAAGGTCGAGGTCGTGACCCCCGAGGACTACATGGGTGATGTCATGGGCGACCTGAACCGCCGTCGTGGCCTGGTAGAGGGCATGGATGATTCCACCATGGGCAAGATCATCCGCGCTCGGGTTCCGTTGGCTGAGATGTTCGGTTACGCGACCGATCTGCGTTCTCAGACCCAGGGCCGCGCAAGCTACGTCATGGAGTTTGCGGATTACGAAGAGGCGCCGTCCAGCGTCGTTGAAGCCGTCATCAACCAAAACGGGTAACCGTTAGCTAACGTAAAGAGGTTATAGCAGTGGCTAAGGAAAAATTTGAGCGTTCCAAACCGCACGTCAACGTCGGCACCATCGGTCACGTCGACCACGGCAAGACCACTCTGACGGCGGCCCTGACCCGCGTTTCCGCCGAGGTGTTCGGTGGTGACTGGCGCGAATTCGACACCATCGACAATGCCCCGGAAGAGCGTGAGCGCGGTATCACCATCGCCACCTCTCACGTGGAGTATCAGTCCGAGGATCGTCACTACGCCCACGTCGACTGCCCCGGCCACGCCGACTACGTCAAGAACATGATCACCGGTGCCGCCCAGATGGACGGCGCTATCCTGGTCTGCTCCGCTGCCGACGGCCCCATGCCGCAGACTCGCGAGCACATCCTGCTGTCGCGTCAGGTCGGCGTGCCCTACATCGTCGTGTTCCTGAACAAGGCCGACATGGTCGACGACGAAGAGCTCCTCGAGCTGGTCGAAATGGAAGTGCGCGAACTCCTCAGCGAGTACGACTTCCCGGGTGACGACACCCCGATCATCACCGGCTCTGCCCTGATGGCTCTGGAAGGCAAGGACGACAACGGCATGGGTACCACCGCCGTTGCCAACCTGATCAAGGCCCTGGATGCCTACATTCCGGAGCCGGAGCGCGCCATCGATCAGCCGTTCCTGATGCCGATCGAGGACGTCTTCTCCATCTCCGGTCGCGGCACCGTGGTGACCGGCCGTATCGAGCGCGGCATCGTCAAGGCCGGCGAAGAGATCGAGATCGTCGGTATCCGTGACACCACCAAGACCGTCGTGACCGGTGTCGAGATGTTCCGCAAGCTGCTCGACGAAGGTCGTGCCGGTGAGAACGTCGGCGCCCTGCTGCGCGGCACCAAGCGCGATGAGGTCGAGCGTGGTCAGGTTCTGGCCAAGCCGGGCACCATCAACCCGCACACCGTCTTCGAAGCCGAAGTCTACGTGCTGTCCAAGGACGAGGGTGGTCGTCACACTCCCTTCTTCAAGGGCTATCGTCCGCAGTTCTACTTCCGTACCACCGACGTGACCGGTACCTGTGAGCTGCCGGAAGGCGTCGAGATGGTCATGCCGGGCGACAACGTCAAGATGGTTGTCACCCTGATCGCCCCGATCGCCATGGACGAGGGCCTGCGCTTCGCCATCCGCGAAGGCGGCCGCACCGTCGGCGCCGGCGTCGTGGCCAAGATCGTTCAGTAAGCTTCGGCTTCTGATGATCGAAGGGGGCTCCTTGCGGAGCCCCCTTTCTGCGCACCGCGGAGAGTGTTTGACACTCATCCGCGGCGCACCTATAATGCGCATCCTTTGAATGCGTGGGTAGACGGCTCGCGCCGTCGAGATCCATTGGAGTTAAGGGCAAATGCAGAACCAGAAGATTCGCATTCGGTTGAAGGCCTTCGACCATCGCCTGATCGACCAGTCCGCCGCGGAGATCGTAGAGACCGCCAAGCGTACCGGCGCCCAGGTTCGTGGTCCGATCCCTCTGCCGACGAACCGCGAGCGGTACACCGTGCTGGTCTCGCCGCACGTCAACAAGGACGCGCGCGATCAGTACGAGATTCGTACCCACAAGCGTGTCCTCGACATCGTCGAGCCCACGGAAAAGACCGTCGACGCACTGATGAAGCTCGACCTCGCCGCCGGCGTGGACGTGCAGATCAAGCTCGACTGATTCCACACTAGACACTCGCGGCCCAGCGCTCGTCGCCTCTTTTGAAGAGCTTGGATGAGCAGCAGCCGCCGCGCCGTGAGGCGCCATACAACGTGCTAGTGGAATGCTCTGGAAAGGGCAGCCATAGCGGGTGATAGCCCCGTACACTAAAGGAGACTGAGTATGACTATCGGTTTAGTCGGCAAGAAGGCCGGGATGACCCGTGTCTTCACCGAAGATGGCGCTTCTGTGCCCGTAACCGTGATCGAGGTTGCACCCAACCGCGTCACTCGCGTCAAGACCGTCGAGAACGACGGCTACGCGGCGGTTCAGGTGACAGCCGGCTCTCGCAAGGCCAAGCACCTCACCAAAGCCCAGGCGGGTCAGTACGCCAAGGCAGGTGTCGAGGCCGGTCGTTCGCTGATGGAGTTCCGCCTTGCAGAAGGCGACGAGGCTCCGGAAGTGGGCGGCGAACTCACCGTATCCCTCTTCGATGCTGGTCAGAAGATCGACGTGACCGGCACCTCCAAGGGCAAGGGCTTCCAGGGCGCCGTCAAGCGCTGGAACTTCCGCACCCAGGACAACAGCCACGGCAACTCCCTGTCCCACCGTGCACCGGGCTCCATCGGCATGTGTCAAACGCCGGGCCGCGTGTTCAAGGGCAAGAAGATGGCCGGCCAGATGGGCAACGTTCGTTGCACCGTCCAGAGCCTCGAAGTCGTGCGTGTCGATGCCGAACGCAACCTGCTGCTGGTCAAGGGCGCCGTTCCCGGTGCTACCGGTAGTGACGTGCTCGTGCGCAGCGCCGTGAAAGCTGGCTGAAGAGGAAATCACCGATGAATCTGAATCTTGCTGCCGGCGCCGGCACCGTCGAAGTGTCCGACGTCACCTTTGGCAAAGAATTCAATGAAGCGCTCGTGCACCAGGTCGTCACCGCCTATCTGGCCGGTGGTCGTCAGGGCACCCGCGCTCAGAAGAACCGTTCCGACGTGCGTGGCGGCGGCAAGAAGCCGTGGCGTCAGAAGGGCACCGGTCGCGCTCGCGCCGGTACCATCCGCTCTCCGCTGTGGCGCAGCGGCGGCGTGACCTTTGCGGCGCGTCCTCAGGACCACAGCCAGAAGGTCAACCGCAAGATGTACCGTGCGGCGATGCGCTCCATCCTCTCCGAGCTGGTGCGCCAGGAGCGCCTGGTGGCCGTCGAAGAGATCACCGTCGAGGCGCCCAAGACCAAGCAGCTGGTTGCCAAGCTCGGCGAGCTGGGCCTGGAGAAGGTGCTGATCGTCACCGAGGAAGTTGACGAGAAGCTCTACCTGGCCGCCCGCAACATCCCCAACGTGGATGTGGTGGACGTCGCCGCCGCTGACCCGGTGAGCCTGGTCGCCTTCGACAAGGTGCTGGTCACCGTCTCCGCCCTGCGCAAATTCGAGGAGAAGCTGGCATGAACCAGGAGCGTGTATTCAAGGTCCTGCTGGGTCCGCACGTGACCGAGAAGGCCGCCATGGCTGCCGAACGCAACCAGTACGTGTTCAAGGTGGCCGGCGACGCGACCAAGCCCGAGATCAAGAAAGCCGTCGAGGCTCTGTTCGGCAAGAAGGTCGACCGCGTTCAGACGCTGAACGTCAAGGGCAAGACCAAGCGCACCGCGCAGGGTCTGGGTCACCGCAAGGGGTATCGCAAGGCCTATGTCACGCTGGCCGCCGGCGAGACCCTTGAAGACTTCTCTGGCGCCGAATAAGGGCAGGAGTACGGACAATGGCAATCGTCAAGACCAAACCCACATCCCCCGGCCGTCGCCACGTCGTCAAGATCGTTGGCAGCGACCTGTACAAGGGCAAGCCCTATGCGCCGCTGCTCGAGAAGCAGTCGCGCAGCGGTGGTCGTAACAACAACGGTCGTATCACCACCCGCCACGTGGGCGGTGGGCACCGTCAGCACTACCGGATCGTCGACTTCAAGCGTACCAAGGATGGCGTTCCGGCCATCGTCGAGCGCCTCGAGTACGATCCGAACCGCAGCGCCCACATCGCGCTGCTGAAGTATCTGGACGGTGAGCGTCGCTACATCATCGCGCCCAGGGGCGTGAGTGCCGGCGACCGTCTCGAGTCCGGCGTGAACGCAGCCATCAAGAAGGGCAACGCCCTGCCGCTGCGTAACATTCCGCTGGGTTCGACCGTGCACTGTATCGAGCTCAAGCCCGGCAAGGGCGCCCAGATCGCTCGCAGTGCCGGCACCAGCGCCCAGCTGGTCGCCCGTGAAGGCAACTACGCGACCCTGCGCCTGCGCTCCGGCGAGATGCGCAAGGTGCTGAGCGAGTGCCGCGCGACCCTGGGAGAAGTGAGCAACTCCGAGCACAGCCTGCGTCAGCTTGGCAAGGCCGGTGCGAAGCGCTGGAGAGGTGTGCGCCCGACCGTTCGCGGCGTGGTCATGAACCCGGTGGATCACCCGCACGGCGGCGGCGAAGGCCGCACCAGCGGTGGTCGTCACCCGGTGACCCCGTGGGGTATCCCCACCAAGGGCCACAAGACCCGCAAGAACAAGCGCACCGACAAGCTGATCGTCCGCCGCCGCAAGGCCCGGAACTGATTGAAAACGCCAAGACTTTAAGAGGTAACGGCTGTGCCACGTTCACTGAAGAAAGGTCCCTTCATTGACCTTCATCTGCTGAAGAAGGTTGAGGCTGCAGTGGAGAAGAGCGATCGCAAACCGATCAAGACCTGGTCGCGTCGCTCCATGATCCTGCCCAACATGGTCGGGCTCACCATTGCAGTCCATAACGGTCGCCAACACGTCCCGGTGCATGTCTCCGAGGAAATGGTTGGCCACAAGCTGGGCGAATTCGCTGCTACCCGCACCTATCGCGGTCATGTGGCGGACAAGAAAGCCAAACGGTAAGCCAGAGAGGATTGAGAGATGGAAGTCACAGCTAAGCTGCGTGGCGCTCGTTTATCCGCCCAGAAGGCCCGTTTGGTGGCTGACCAGGTGCGCGGTAAACCGGTCGCCGAGGCGCTCGACCTGCTGACCTTCTCACCAAAGAAGGCTGCCAAGCTGGTCAAGAAGGTGCTGCAGTCCGCCATCGCGAATGCGGAAGAAAATAACGGCATGGATATCGACGAGCTGCGTGTCTCGACCATCTGCGTCGATGAGGGCATGACGCTCAAGCGTATCAAGCCGCGTGCCAAGGGGCGTGCGGATCGTATCTTGAAGCGCACCTGCCACATCACCGTCAAGGTAGCCGAGAAGTAGGAGTCGACCAGATGGGTCAGAAAGTACATCCGACAGGCATCCGACTGGGTATCGTCAAAGACCATACCTCTGTCTGGTACGCCGAGCGCGGCGCCTATGCCGATAAGCTCAACAGTGACCTCGCAGTGCGCAGCTTTCTCGTGGAGCGTCTCAAGAACGCTTCCGTGAGCCGCATCACCATCGAGCGTCCGGCCAATAACGCACGCATCACCATTCACACCGCCCGTCCGGGCATCGTGATTGGCAAGAAGGGCGAAGATGTCGATCGCCTGCGTCGTGAGGTCACCCAGATGATGGGCGTGCCCGTTCACGTCAACATCGAGGAAGTTCGCAAGCCCGAGCTGGATGCCATGCTCGTGGCCCAGAACATCGCCGGCCAGCTCGAACGCCGCGTCATGTTCCGTCGCGCCATGAAGCGCGCCGTGCAGAACTCCATGCGCCTGGGCGCAGGTGGCATCAAGGTGCAGCTTTCCGGGCGCCTGGGTGGCGCCGAGATCGCCCGCACCGAGTGGTACCGGGAAGGTCGTGTTCCGCTGCACACCCTGCGTGCGGACATCGACTACGCCGCCTACGAGGCCAAGACCACCTACGGCATCATCGGTGTCAAGGTGTGGGTCTTCAAGGGCGAGATCCTCGGGGGCATCGAAGAGGTCCGCGCCAAGGCGAAGCAGCCTCAGGCCGCGCCCTCCAAGAAGAAAGGTTCCAGGTAAGGGGAGAGCGAGTCGATGTTACAACCCAAGCGTATGAAATTCCGCAAGATGCAGAAAGGCCGTAACCGTGGCCTGGCGCATCGCGGAAGCAAGATCAGCTTCGGGGAATACGGTCTGAAGGCAACCGGTCGTGGCCGCATCACGGCGCGCCAGATCGAAGCCGGCCGTCGCGCGATCACCCGTCACGTCAAGCGTGGCGGCAAGATCTGGATCCGCGTATTCCCGGACAAGCCGATTTCCAAGAAGCCGCTCGAAGTCCGTATGGGTAAGGGCAAGGGCTCCGTCGAGTACTGGGTTGCACAGATCCAGCCGGGTCGGGTCCTGTACGAGATCGAGGGCGTGTCCGAAGAGCTGGCCCGTGAGGCCTTCTCTCTCGCCGCCCAGAAGATGCCCGTGTCCACCACCTTTGTGAAACGGACGGTGATGTGATGAAAGCCCAGGAAATTCGTGAAAAGTCAGTCGACGAGCTGAACGATCAGCTCCTCGAACTCCTCCGCGAGCAGTTCAACCTGCGCATGCAGAAGGCCACCGGCCAGCTCAGCCAGACTCATCTGCTCAAGCAGGTTCGTCGGGACATCGCCCGGGTGAAGACTGTGCTCAACGAGAAGGCAGGTGACTGAGATGGTCGAAGAGAAAAAAGCCCGTACGCTCACCGGCAAGGTGGTGAGCGACAAGATGGACAAGTCCATCGTCGTGATGATCGAGCGCCGTGTGCGTCACCCGATCTACGGCAAATACGTAAAGCGCTCCACCAAACTGCACGCCCATGACGAGGCGAACCAGGCAAAGGCCGGTGACACGGTCTCCATCCAGGAGTGCCGTCCGCTGTCCAAGACGAAGTCCTGGACGCTGGTCGAAGTGGTCGAGCAGGCCAAGGGCTGATCGGCTCACGCCTGTCAAACCAGTGCAGTCAGATTAGGTTTGGAGAAAACCGATGATTCAGACTCAGACAATGCTGGATGTCGCCGACAACAGCGGAGCGCGCCGGGTGCAATGCATCAAGGTGCTGGGCGGTTCACACCGTCGCTACGCCCACGTTGGCGATGTCATCAAGGTCACGGTGAAAGAAGCCATTCCGCGTGGCAAGGTCAAGAAGGGCCAGGTCCTCAAAGCGGTGGTGGTTCGCACCCGTAGCGGCGTCCGTCGTCCCGACGGTTCGCTGATTCGCTTCGACGGAAATGCGGCAGTTCTGTTGAACAACACCAACGAACAGCCGATCGGTACCCGTATTTTCGGGCCGGTGACCCGTGAGCTTCGGAACGAGAGGTTCATGAAGATCATTTCCTTGGCGCCTGAAGTGCTGTAAGGAGCGAGGCGGATATGCAAAAAATCAAACGTGACGATGAAGTGATCGTCATCGCCGGCAAGGACAAGGGCAAGCGTGGCACCGTCAAGCGCGTCCTAAAGGACGATCGCTTTGTCGTGTCCGGTGTGAACATGATCAAGCGTCACACCAAGCCCAACCCCATGGCGGGAAATCAGGGCGGTATCGTCGAGCGCGAGGCTCCGATTCACGCGTCCAACGTAGCCATCTTCAATCAGGAGACCGGTAAGGCGGATCGCGTCGGCTTCCAGGTTCAGGAAGACGGTACCAAGGTACGTATCTACAAGTCGACGCAGACGCAGATCGACGCCTAACGCGAGTCGGGTAGCAAAATGGCGAACTTGAAAGAACGTTATCAGAACGAGGTGGTGGCTCAACTCAAAGAGCAGTTCAGCTACGCCAACGTTATGCAGGTGCCGCGGGTCACAAAGGTGACGCTGAACATGGGCATCGGCGAAGCGACCAGCGACAAGAAGCTGATCGACAATGCCATCGGTGACCTGGAGAAGCTCTCCGGTCAGAAGCCGATGGTGACCAAGGCACGCAAGTCCATCGCGGGCTTCAAGGTGCGTGAAGGCTGGCCGATCGGGATCAAGGTAACGCTGCGCTCCGAGCGCATGTGGGACTTCCTCGATCGCCTGGTGAATATCGCGATCCCCCGCGTTCGTGACTTCCGTGGTCTCAACCCGAAGTCCTTCGACGGTCGTGGCAACTACTCCATGGGGGTGCGTGAGCAGATCATCTTCCCGGAGATCGAGTATGATAAGATCGATCGGATCCGTGGTCTGGATGTCACCATCACCACCACTGCCAACACCGATGATGAAGGTCGTGCGCTCCTAAGCGCGCTGAACTTCCCGTTCAAGAAATAAGGGTGGGATCATGGCAAAGAAAAGCATGGTAGAGCGTGAGCTCAAGCGCACCAAGCTGGTGGCGAAGTACGCCGCCAAGCGCAGCGCGCTGAAGGCGGTCATCCAGGATGTCAACGCTTCCGACGAAGAGCGCTTCGAGGCATCGCTGAAGCTGCAGCAGCTGCCGCGCGACTCCAGCCCGGTGCGTCAGCGTAACCGCTGCCGCGTCACTGGCCGTCCGCACGGCTTCTACAACAAGTTCGGCCTCGGCCGCAACAAGCTGCGTGAAGCCGCCATGCGTGGCGACGTGCCCGGGCTCAAGAAGTCCAGCTGGTAACGCCACGTAGAGATATCAGGAGCGCAATGTAAATGAGCATGCAAGACACTCTGGCGGATATGTGCACTCGTATCCGCAATGCGCAGATGGCCACCAAGGAGACGGTTAGCATGCCGTCCTCCAAGCTGAAGATCGAGGTGGCCCGCGTGCTGAAGGACGAGGGCTACATCACCGACTTCACGGTGACCGATAGCGCCAAGCCCGAGCTGACCGTGACCCTCAGGTACTTCGAGGGCAAGCCGGTCATCGAGCACCTGCAGCGCGTGTCCAAGCCGTCCCTGCGCCAGTACAAGGGCAAGGGCGAGCTGCCGAAGGTCGCCGATGGTCTGGGGATCGCGATTGTCACCACCTCTCAGGGTGTGATGACCGATCGCGCGGCTCGCAAGGCCGGTGTCGGTGGCGAAGTCATCTGCACCGTATTCTAGGAGTTTGGAATGTCCCGCGTAGCCAAATATCCGGTTAAAGTGCCCGCTGGCGTCGAGATCAAGCTCGACGGCAATCAGCTGACCGCCAAGGGCGGTCAGGGCACGCAGTCCCTGACGATTCATCCCGATGTGGTGGTCGGTCAGGAAGAGGGTCAGCTGACCTTCGCGCCGAGCGAGGCCGCCAAGAGCTGGGCCATGGCCGGCACCACCCGTGCCCTGGTTCAGAACCTGGTCACCGGCGTGAGCGAAGGTTTCACTCGTTCCCTCGAAATCATCGGCGTCGGTTATCGTGCCCAGGCCAAGGGCCAGACGCTCAATCTGTCACTGGGCTTCTCGCACCCGGTCGATTACACGCTGCCTGAGGGTGTCACGGCGGAAACGCCCAAGAACACCCAGATCGTGCTGAAAAGCGCGAGCAAGCAGCAGCTCGGCCAGGTCGCCGCGGAAATCCGCGCCTTCCGTCCCCCTGAGCCCTACAAGGGCAAGGGTGTGCGGTACGCCGACGAGCAGGTGCGTCGCAAAGAAGCCAAGAAGAAGTAAGGCAGGGTTATGAACGCGAAGAAAGAATCTCGTCTCCGTCGTGCCCGCCGCGCTCGCGCCAAGATCCGCGAGCTGGGCGTGTATCGCCTGTGCGTCAACCGTACCCCCCGTCACATCTACGCGCAGATTATCTCGCCGGATGGTGGCAAGGTACTGGCCAGCGCCTCCACGCTGGACAAGGCCCTGCGCGAGGGTGCGACCGGCAACGCCGACGCCGCCTCCAAGGTGGGCGCCCTGATTGCCGAGCGCGCGAAGGAAGCAGGCATCACCCAGGTAGCCTTTGATCGTGCCGGTTTCAAGTACCACGGCCGCGTGAAGGCCCTGGCCGACGCCGCTCGTGAAGGCGGCCTGGAATTCTAAAGGGTTTTACGATGGCGAAGAACGAACAGCAAAGCGGCGACCTCCAGGAGAAACTGGTTCAGGTCAACCGTGTCGCCAAGGTGGTCAAGGGTGGCCGTATCTTCGGTTTCACCGCCCTGACCGTCGTGGGTGACGGCAAAGGCAAGGTCGGCTTCGGTCGCGGCAAGGCGCGTGAAGTGCCGGTTGCGATTCAGAAGGCGATGGACCAGGCTCGCCGCAACATGGTCAAGGTCAACCTCGCGGGTGGCACCCTGCAGTATCCTGTCAAGGCCCGCCACGGTGCCTCCAAGGTCTACATGCAGCCCGCCTCCGAGGGTACCGGCATCATCGCCGGCGGCGCCATGCGCTCCGTGCTCGAGCTGGCAGGCGTCCATGACGTGCTGGCCAAGTGCTACGGTTCCACCAATCCGGTGAACGTGGTGCGGGCTACCGTCAAGGGCCTGAGTGCCATGCAAGCGCCGGAAGACATCGCTGCCAAGCGCGGTCTGTCTGTCGAAGCGATCACGGGGTAAATACCATGGCAGCAACACTCAAGGTGACCCAGACCCGCAGTACCATCGGCATTCTGCCCACCCACAAGGCCACCATGAAAGGCCTCGGGCTGCGCCGCATCGGTCACACGGTTGAACTGGAAGACACCCCTGCCGTACGCGGCATGATCCACAAGGTCAACTACCTTGTGCGCGTTGAGGGAGAGTAATCCATGAAACTCAATAGCCTGAGCCCGGCACCGGGCTCAAAGCACGCCGAAAAGCGCGTCGGTCGTGGTATCGGCTCCGGTCTGGGCAAGACCGGCGGCCGCGGCCACAAGGGCCAGAAGGCTCGCAGTGGCGGCAGCGTCAAGCCCGGCTTCGAGGGCGGTCAGATGCCGCTGCAGCGTCGTCTGCCGAAGTTCGGCTTTACCTCCATGAAGTCGCTGGTCTCCGAGGAAGTGCGCCTGGCCGAACTCGCCAAGGTCGCCGGTGACGAGGTCACCCTGGAGACGCTGAAGCAGGCCAACGTGCTGAAGGACGCCACGCTGCATGCGAAGGTGATCCTGTCCGGCGAACTGAACAAGGCGGTTACCGTCCGCGGCATCAAGGTCACCCAGGGTGCCCGTGCCGCGATCGAAGCCGCCGGCGGCAAGGTAGAGGACTAAATGGCCAAGTCAGGAAAAATGCCGGCGACGGGCAGCGGTCTGGGTGAACTCTGGGCGCGCCTGCGCTTCGTGCTCCTCGCCATCGTGGTGTACCGAATCGGTGCCCACATCCCTGTGCCCGGTATGAATCCTGACCAGCTTGCTGCCTTGTTCAGGGAGCAGCAGGGCACCATCCTCGGCATGTTCAACATGTTCTCGGGTGGCGCCCTGGAGCGCATGAGTATCATGGCGCTGGGCATCATGCCCTACATCTCGGCATCGATCATCATGCAGCTGCTGACCGCGGTCTCGCCCCATCTTGAGCAGCTCAAGAAGGAAGGCGAGGCCGGCCGTCGCAAGATCAGCCAGTACACCCGCTACGGCACCGTGCTGCTTGCGCTGGTGCAGGGGACCGGCATGTCGGTGGGCCTGGCCAGTCAGGGCATCGCCTACACGGCGGACTTCAGTTTCTATTTCACCGCTATCGTGACCTTTGTCTGCGGTGCGGTGTTCCTGATGTGGCTGGGTGAGCAGATCACCGAGAAGGGGATCGGCAACGGTATCTCGCTGCTGATCTTCGCCGGTATCGTCGCGGGTCTTCCCGGTGCGGTCGGCCAGGCCTTCGAGCTGGCTCGCAACGAGGGAGCCTGGAACGTGCTGCCGCTGCTGGGGCTCTCGGTTCTGGGTGTGGCCACCGTGGCCTTCGTGGTGTTCATCGAGCGCGGCCAGCGTCGCATCACGGTGAACTATCCGCGGCGCCAGGTCGGCAACAAGATGTACGCCGGACAGAGCAGCTACCTGCCGCTGAAGGTGAACATGGCCGGCGTCATTCCGCCGATCTTCGCCTCCAGCATCCTGCTGTTCCCCGCTTCCATGGGGCAGTGGGTGGGTGCCGGCGACGGTCTCGAGTGGCTGCAGCGCGCTTCCCAGGCCCTCGGCCCGGGCCAGCCGCTGCACATCTTGCTTTTCGCTGCGGCGGTGGTATTCTTCTGCTTCTTTTACACAGCGCTGGTCTTCAATCCCAAGGACGTCGCCGACAACCTCAAGAAGTCGGGGGCCTTCCTGCCGGGTATTCGCCCAGGCGAGCAGACGGCTCGCTATGTCGACAAGGTCATGACCCGTCTGACCCTGTTCGGCGCCATGTACATCACTGCGGTTTCCCTGATGCCCCAGTTCCTGATCGTGGCGTGGAACGTGCCGTTCTTCTTTGGCGGTACGGCCCTGCTGATCATCGTGGTGGTCATCATGGACTTCATGGCCCAGGTGCAGTCGCACCTCATGTCGCATCAGTACGAGTCGGTGATGAAGAAGTCCAACCTGAAAGGCTACGGTAGCGGCGGCATGATGCGCTGAGGCGCGCCGCACGTGATTTGGCGCGCCGCGAGTCGTCTGGCGGCGCGAGCCAACCTTGGAGATGGAACGATGAAAGTTCGAGCTTCCGTGAAGAAAATGTGCCGCAACTGCAAGATCATTCGTCGCAATGGCGCTGTCCGCGTCATCTGCATCGAGCCGCGGCACAAGCAGCGTCAGGGCTGATCCTGACGCTGTACTGAACCGGGTGCCGGCATGCCTCTTGCCCTGTCGCAGGGAAAGGGGTATGCTGTTGCGCCTTTTGTAGTAGACACAACGAGCAAGCCGCTCAAGAAAACGCCGAGTGAATCGGCGAGCGGTGCGAGGCGCGCGACGCGCCGGAACCAGAGCCCATGCGGAACAGGTGGGGGTTTCGAGCACGGCGCAGCGATTCGCCCGCGCAGCCATTCAAGCGGCTTTTCGCAAATTTCGGAGTAAGCTGATGGCCCGTATAGCAGGCGTCAATATCCCGGACAACAAGCATGCGGCGATCTCGCTGACCTATATCTTCGGGATTGGCCATACTCGTGCACAGGACATCTGTGCCGCGTCCGGCATCGCGCCGACCACCAAGATCCAGGAGCTGTCCAGCGAAGAGCTGGATACCCTGCGTTCCGAGGTCGGCAAGTACACCGTCGAAGGTGACCTTCGCCGTGATGTGACGCTTAATGTCAAGCGTCTCATGGATCTGGGTTGCTACCGTGGTCTGCGTCATCGTCGTGGTCTTCCGCTGCGTGGTCAGCGTACCAAGACCAATGCGCGTACCCGCAAGGGCCCGCGCAAGCCGATCCGCAAATAACACGCACGTTCTGGCGTAAAGACAGGAAGATACATCAACATGGCTAACCCGCGTAGCAATCGCAAGAAGGTTAAAAAGCAGGTAGTGGATGCCATCGCGCATATCCACGCCTCTTTTAACAACACGATCATTACGATCACAGACCGCCAGGGCAATGCTCTCTCCTGGGCAACTGCCGGTGGTTCGGGTTTTCGTGGTTCTCGCAAGAGCACCCCGTTCGCTGCTCAAGTAGCAAGCGAGCGTGCAGCGACCGCTGCAGCCGAGTATGGTGTGAAAAACGTCGACGTGCTGGTCAAGGGCCCCGGTCCTGGCCGTGAATCCGCCGTGCGCGCGCTCAATGCCGCCGGCTTCCGCGTGCAGAGCATCACCGACGCGACGCCCATTCCCCACAATGGCTGCCGTCCGCCGAAGAAACGCCGCGTTTAAGGAGACAGATTCATGGCTCGTTACATTGGACCGAAGTGCAAACTGTCTCGTCGTGAAGGCACCGACCTCTTTCTGAAGAGCGGTGTGACTCCCTTCGAGAAGAAGTGCAAATCCGAGCAGATTCCGGGTGTGCACGGCCAGCGCCGTCAGCGTATTTCCGAATACGGCTTGCAGCTTCGCGAGAAGCAGAAAGTACGCCGCATGTATGGCGTACTCGAGAAGCAGTTCCGCAACTACTACAAGGAAGCGGCCCGTCTCAAGGGCGCGACCGGCGAAGTGTTGCTGCAGCTTCTCGAATCCCGACTGGACAACGTCGTCTACCGCATGGGCTATGGCTCCACCCGCTCCGAAGCTCGGCAGCTGGTCAGCCACAAGGCCATCGCCGTGAACGGCAGGACCGTCAACGTGGCCTCCTATCAGGTCAAGCCCGGTGACGTGGTCTCCGTTCGCGAGAAGGCAAAGAACCAGGCGCGCATCCAGAGTGCCCTGTCCATCGCCGCCAACCGTGGCGATGTGACCTGGATCGAGGTCGATGCCAAGAAGATGGAAGGTACGTTCAAGGCCCTGCCCGAGCGCGGCGACCTGTCGGCCGACATCAACGAGGCCCTGATCGTCGAGCTGTACTCCAAGTAAGCGCTGCTAGCGCCCGGCCCTCCTCCGGGGGGCCGGCTCAGAGTACCGAGTATCCGTTTGGCAGCCTGAAAGGTGGTTATATGCAGCGTTCAGTGACCGAGTTTCTTCGCCCGCGCGACATCAAGGTCGAAGAGATCAGCGCACATCACGCGAAGATCGTGCTCGAGCCCTTCGAGCGTGGCTTCGGCCACACCCTGGGCAACGCACTGCGTCGCATCCTGCTCTCGTCCATGCCCGGCTGCGCCGTGGTGGAAGTCGAGATCGGCGGTGTCGATCACGAGTACAGCGCGATCGAAGGGGTTCAGGAGGACGTTATCGAGATCCTCCTGAATCTCAAGGACGTGGCGATCAAGATGCACAGCCGCGATGAGGCGGTGCTCTCGCTGAGCAAGCAGGGCCCGGCCACCGTCACCGCGGGTGACATCGCCCTCGACCACGACGTCGAGATCGTAAATCCCGAACACGTCATCGCCCACGTCAACGAGGGCGCCGAGCTGAAGATGCAGCTCAAGGTGGCGCGTGGCCGCGGCTATGAGCCGGCGGACGCCCGTGTCGGGGTAGACGATGAGTCTCGTGCCATCGGCCGCCTGCAACTGGATGCGACCTTCAGCCCCGTGCGTCGGGTTTCCTACAGCGTCGAGGCCGCGCGTGTCGAACAGCGCACCGACCTCGACAAGCTGATCATCAGCCTGGAAACCGACGGAACCCTGGATCCGGAAGAGGCGATCCGTCGCAGCGCGACCATCCTGCAGGATCAGCTGGCCGCGTTTGTCGACCTGGAAGCCGACAAGGAACAGGAAGTGGAGGAGGAGGAGGATCATATCGATCCCATCCTGCTGCGCCCCGTAGACGATCTCGAGTTGACCGTTCGCAGCGCCAACTGCCTGAAGGCCGAGAACATCTATTACATCGGCGATCTGATCCAGCGCACCGAAGTGGAGCTGCTGAAGACGCCTAACCTCGGCAAGAAGTCCCTGAATGAAATCAAGGACGTTCTGGCAGCGCGCGGTCTTTCCCTGGGCATGCGGCTGGAAAACTGGCCGCCGGCTAGCCTGAAGGACGACAAGGCCTCCGCGTGAGCGCCGACCCGAGTCCCAGTTTGGTAAGGAATCACAACCATGCGTCATCGTAAGAGTGGTCGTCACCTGAATCGGACCAGCTCGCATCGCCAGGCCATGTTCAAGAACATGAGCGTGTCGCTGATCGAGCATGAGGTCATCAAGACAACCCTGCCCAAGGCCAAGGAGCTGCGTCGCGTCATCGAGCCGCTCATCACCCTGGCCAAGCAGGACAGCGTCGCCAACCGTCGTCTGGCTTTCGCCCGCACCCGCTCGAAGGAAGCGGTGGGCAAGCTCTTCAGCGAGCTGGGTCCGCGCTACGTCGAGCGTCCGGGCGGTTACGTCCGTATCCTCAAGTGCGGCTTCCGCACCGGCGACAACGCGCCCATGGCCTACGTCGAGCTCGTCGATCGTCCGATCGTCGAGGACGAGGAAGCCGGCGAGGAGTGATCCTCGATCGGTCTCTCGGCCACGGCACGCCAAACCGGCCCCTCTCGAGGGGCCGGTTTTTTGTGCCCGGCTTCGCCGGGAGTCGGAAGCCATAAGCTGTAAGCTATAAGAAAACCCCGTCAGGGTTGGCCTGCGGGGTCTCATGCTTACAGCTTACTGGTCAGGTCTCCGCCGTGCTCGCGGCGCGTGGCTCGCGGCCCGTCGCTTGCCGCGCCAGCAGCGGCTTGAGGAAGCGCCCGGTGTGGGAAACCTCCATCCTGGCCACCTGCTCCGGGGTCCCCTCGGCGATGATGCGTCCGCCGCCGGAGCCCCCTTCGGGGCCGAGGTCGACCAGCCAGTCGGCGGTCTTGATCACGTCCAGGTTGTGCTCGATCACCACGATGGTGTTGCCGTGGTCGCGCAGGCGGTGCAGCACCGTGAGCAGCTGGCGGATATCCTCGAAGTGCAGCCCGGTGGTGGGTTCATCCAGGATGTAGAGGGTCTTGCCGGTGTCGCGCTTGGCCAGCTCTCGGGCCAGCTTGACCCGCTGGGCCTCGCCGCCGGAGAGGGTCGTGGCGCTCTGCCCCAGGCGAATGTAGGAGAGCCCCACGTCGAGCAGGGTCTGCAAGCGCCTTGCGATGGCCGGTACCGGGGAGAAGAACTCAAGGGCCTCCTCCACGGTCATCCCCAGCACCTCGTCGATGGTCTTGCCCTTGTACTGGATCTCCAGGGTCTCGCGATTGTAGCGCTTGCCCTTGCAGACGTCGCAGGGCACGTAGATGTCCGGCAGGAAGTGCATCTCCACCTTGATCATGCCCTCGCCCTGGCACGCCTCGCAGCGCCCGCCCTTGACGTTGAACGAGAAGCGCCCCGGCTTGTAGCCCCGGGAGCGGGCCTCCTGGGTGCCGGCGAAGAGCTCGCGGATCGGCGTGAAGATACCGGTGTAGGTGGCCGGGTTGGAGCGCGGCGTGCGGCCGATGGGGCTCTGATCGATGTCGATCACCTTGTCCAGCTGGGCGAGGCCCTCGATGCGCTCATGGGCCGCCGGAGTCAGGCTGGTGGCGTGGTTGAGCTCCCGTGCGGCGAGGGGCATCAGGGTCGCGTTGATCAGCGTCGACTTGCCGGAGCCGGAGACGCCGGTGACGCAGATGAAGAGCCCCAGGGGCAGCTCGAGGGTCACGTCCTGGAGATTGTTGCCGGTGGCGCCCACCAGGCGCAGCATCTTCTCCGGGTTGCCGGGAATTCGCCAGGGCGGCACTTCGATGCGTCGGGTGCCGGCCAGGTACTGGCCGGTGAGCGAGTCGGGGGTCGCCATCACCGCCGCCGGGGTGCCCTGGGCGACGATGCGCCCGCCGTGCACGCCGGCGCCCGGGCCGATGTCCAGCACGTGGTCGGCGGCGCGGATGGCTTCCTCGTCATGTTCCACCACGATCACGGTGTTGCCCAGGTCGCGCAGGTGCTCGAGGGTCTTGAGCAGGCGGTCGTTGTCGCGCTGGTGCAGGCCGATGGAGGGTTCGTCGAGGATATACATGACCCCCACCAGGCCGGCGCCGATCTGGCTGGCCAGGCGGATGCGCTGGGCCTCGCCGCCGGAGAGGGTGTCGGCGCTGCGCTCCAGGGTCAGGTAGTCGAGGCCGACGTTGACCAGGAACTCCAGGCGGGCGTGAATCTCGTTGATGATCTTGACGGCGATCTCGCCGCGGCGCCCCGGCAGCTCGAGCGTCTTGAAGTAGGACCAGGCCTCGCCGATGGGCAGGCGGACCATCTCGGAGAGGCTGCGCTCGTCGATGAAGACGTGGCGTGACTCCTTGCGCAGCCGTGCGCCGTCGCAGCTGGGGCAGGGCTGCACGGCGATGTAGCGGGCCAGCTCCTCGCGCACCATGCTGGACTCGGTCTCGCGGTAGCGGCGCTGCAGGTTGGGCAGCACCCCCTCGAAGGGGTGGTGGCGGGTGACCTTGCGGCCGCGGTCGTTGACGTAGTGGAAGGCGATCTCGTCGTGGCCGCTGCCGTGCAGGATCACCTCCCGCTCATGGCGGGCGAGTTCCTGCCAGGGGGTCTCGAGGGTGAAGCGGTAGTGCTCCGCCACTGACTTCAGCTGGTTGAAATAGAAGACGCTGCGGCGGTCCCACCCCTTGATCACCCCCTCCGCCAGGGAGAGCTCCGGATGACTGACCAGCTTGTCGGGATCGAACACCTGCTGCACGCCCAGGCCGTCGCAGCTCGAGCAGGCGCCGGCCGGGTTGTTGAAGGAGAACATGCGCGGTTCGAGTTCGGCGATGGAGTAGCCGCACACCGGGCAGGCAAAGCGCGCCGAGAAGGCGATATCCTCGCGCTCGCCGTCCATGAAGTGGACCATGGCGACGCCGTCGGAGAGGCCCAGCGCCGTCTCGAAGGACTCCGCCAGGCGCTGCTGCAGGCCGTCGCGGACCTTGATGCGATCCACCACCACGCTGATGTCGTGCTTCCTGTTCTTGTCCAGGGGGGCGATGTCGTCGAGTTCCAGCACCTGGTCATCCACCATGGCGCGCACGAAGCCCTGGGCGCGCAGCTCGGCGAGCAGCTGCAGGTGTTCGCCCTTGCGGCCCTTGACCACCGGGGCCAGCAGCATCAGCTTGCTGCCCTCGGGCAGTGCCAGCACCTGATCGACCATCTGGGAGACGGTCTGAGCCTCCAGGTCCTCGCCGTGCTCCGGGCAGCGGGGCGTGCCGGCCCGGGCGAAGAGCAGGCGCAGGTAGTCGTAGATCTCGGTGATGGTGCCCACGGTGGAGCGGGGGTTGTGGGAGGTGGACTTCTGCTCGATGGAGATCGCCGGCGACAGCCCCTCGATATGGTCGACGTCGGGTTTCTCCATCATCGACAGGAACTGGCGCGCGTAGGTGGAGAGCGACTCCACGTAGCGGCGCTGCCCCTCGGCGTAGAGGGTGTCGAAGGCCAGCGACGACTTGCCGGAACCGGAGAGTCCGGTGACCACGATCAGCCTGTCACGGGGCAGCTCGACATCGATATCCTTCAGGTTGTGGGTGCGGGCACCCCTCACCAGAATCCTGTCCATTCCCACCTCGGGCGCACGGCAAAAGATCGATTATACGGGCTCGGCCGCGCTGGCGGCAAAGCGGCGCCGGCACGCGGCTTTCCCTGGGTAGCGGCGAGCCGCTAGAATGTGCGACTCACTCAAGGGTGCCTCGCACCCGAGCATGGAACGTCATCATCCCTATGCGAAAGGTTTCCGGGCTGCTGCTTTCCAGCGAGCGGCGCGCCATCACCGGCCTGGCCGGCCTCTACGCCACGCGCATGCTGGGCCTGTTCATGGTGCTGCCGGTGCTGGCTCTCTATGCCGACGACCTGGCCGGCGCCACGCCGCTGCTGGTGGGGCTGGCGCTGGGGGTCTACGGGCTCACCCAGGCGCTGCTGCAGATTCCCTTCGGGGCCCTCTCCGACCGCCTCGGTCGCAAGCCGGTGATCGCCTTCGGCCTGCTGCTGTTCATGGTCGGCAGCGTGGTGGCGGCCAGCGCCGAGACCATCGGCGGGGTCATTGCGGGGCGCTGTCTGCAGGGCAGCGGCGCGGTGGCCGCCGCCATCATGGCGCTGCTCGCCGACCAGACCCGGGAGCAGGTGCGCACCGCGGCCATGGCCACCATCGGGCTCTCCATCGGCGTGGCCTTCGCCGTGGCCATGGTGCTGGGCCCCTGGCTGGCCGCTGCCTTCGAACTCTCCGCGGTGTTCTGGTTCACCGCGGCGCTGGCTGCGCTGGGCCTGCTGGTGCTGTGGCAGCTGGTGCCGCCGGCGCCGCGCCGCCTGCAGCATCGCGATGTGGGTATCGACCGCGCCCAGCTGCGCACGATCCTGAGTCGTCAGGACCTGCTGCGCCTGGATCTCTCCATCTTCGCGCTGCACCTGGTACTGATGGCGATCTTCGTCGCGGTGCCTTTCCGGCTGGTGGAGGTCGGGATTGCGGTGGAGCGCCACGGCCTCGCCTACCTGGGGGTCATGCTGCTGGCCTTTGCCGGCATGGTGCCGCTGGTGATCCTGGCCGAGAAGCGCCGCCAGATGAAGGCGATGTGCCTGTCGGCCATCGCCGCCATCGCCCTCAGTCTCGGCGGGCTGGCCGGCCTGGACGGCAGCCTCTGGGGGCTGCTGGGCTGGCTGCTGCTGTTCTTCATTGCCTTCAACCTGCTCGAGGCGACCCTGCCGTCGATGCTCAGCAAGCTGGCCCCGGCGGGGGCCAAGGGCACCGCCATGGGGATCTACTCCACCAGCCAGTTCATGGGGGCCTTCCTGGGTGGCGTGCTGGGGGGCTTCCTGGCCCAGCAGTGGGGGCTCTCCGCGGTATTTGTCGGTTCCGGCCTGCTGGTGCTGGTCTGGCTGGGACTGATGGCGGGCATGACGCCACCGCCCCACCTGGCCAGCGAGGTGGTGGCGCTGGACGACGAGCATCAGGGGGCGTCCCTCGAGGCCCTGGCGGCGCGTTTCGCTGAAGTGGTGGGGGTCGAGGACGTGCTGCTCGTGCCCGAGGAGCGGCTCGCCTATCTCAAGGTGGATCGCCGGCGTCTCGATGAAGAGGCCCTGGAGAGAGTGATCGATACTGGCAAGAGGCGCGCCTGATACGCGGCTCGCCAGCGGGCGCGCGATGCGCCATCCTGCAGGCTTGCCTGCAGACACATGCATTCATGACAGCAAGGAGTCCAACATGGCCCGTGGCGTCAACAAGGTCATCCTGATCGGCAACCTGGGACAGGATCCCGAGGTTCGCTTCCTGCCCTCCGGGGCCCCGGTGGCCAACCTGCGGCTGGCCACTACCGACACCTGGATGGACAAGCAGTCCGGCCAGCGCCAGGAGCGCACCGAGTGGCACACCCTGGTGATGTTCAACAAGCTGGCCGAGATCGGTCAGCAGTATCTCAAGAAGGGCAGCAAGATCTATGTCGAGGGTCGCCTGCAGACCCGCAAGTGGCAGGGGCAGGACGGTCAGGATCGCTACAGCACCGAGATCGTGGTCAACGA
>LFCJ01000150.1_pt1 | contig 38320 bp, 42 predicted proteins | sample 643141 | NCBI WGS metagenome assembly LFCJ01 (sample SAMN03766243, study PRJNA286221) | soda lake metagenome | biome: soda lake; feature: Kulunda steppe; material: water; isolation source: sample B1-Br-g2 brine of Lake Bitter-1 | place: Russia: Kulunda steppe | collected 2010-07
ACGTCCTGAAAAACGCCGACTGCGGCGTGCTGCTCGTCGAGGATCGTGGCTTTACCGGTGCGGACGAGATCGCAGTTGTCGCGACACGTGGGCTGTACGATCCGTTGAAACTGCTGGTCGCCGACGCTATCGCCGAAGAGACGGGTGCGACCATCACCCTGATGCAGGCGGTCTCGGCGTCCGCAGCCGAAAGTCGACGCGAAACCATCGAGGCGTACCACAGTGAGCTAATGCGGCTGCTGACGGTGCCGGCCCAATCACGCGTCCTCGAGACCGACGATGCGGTCTCAGGGCTCGCCCGATTCGCTGAGTCGGCCGACCTGCTTGTAACCGGTACCGAAACCCGAGGTGTGGGCGGTGACATCTTCGGACGTCCCGGCGATGCGCTGGTCGACAGCGTCGAATGTACGGCGATCATGGTTCAGCCTGCTGAGCAACACCGGCCGGGTGTCGTCCAGCGGTACCTGCTCAGCAAACTGTTTGGGGTGTAATCGTGGCCCCAAACAGAGAGGATCGAACAAAATCGAAACCTGCAGTTTTGAACGCGATCAACCGTGATCTGCCGGAGATAGAGTAATGTGTGGAAACTACAATACTATGAAACATATACAGCGACTGAACGCGAACGGAGGGTATCGATGCCGACAGGACTGAAACGGGATTTAGGGTTGTTTTCGACGATGGCAATCGCCATCGGGGCGATGGTTGGCTCCGGGATTTTCATTCTTCCCGGGGTTGCATTTATGACGGTCGACGGGCCAGCCGTGGTGCTGGCGTTCCTGTTGGCTGGGCTGCTCGTGTTACCGGCGGCGTTTTCGGCCTCCGAGATGGCGACTGCGATGCCCGAAGACGGCGGCTCGTACGTGTACGTAGAACGGGGGATGGGGCCGCTGTTGGGGACGATTGCGGGTGTCGGCAACTGGTTTATGCTCTCGTTCAAGGGCGCGCTCGCACTGGTCGGCGGGGTGCCGTATCTCGTTTTTATCGCTCCAGAAATCGCCGCCTACATCATCCCGATCGCGGTCGCGCTGGCCATCTTTTTCACGTTAATCAACATTGTCAGCACGAAAAGTGCTGGCAGCATGCAGTTCGTCATTGTGGGTGTGATGCTGGTCGCACTCGCCTGGTTCATCATCGGCGGCGTCCCCGACATTAATCCCGACCGAACGGCCGGCGCGTTCAACTTCGGTAGTGGGGGGCTGCTGGCGGCGACCGCGCTCGTCTTTATTTCCTACGCCGGGGTGATTAAGATCGCTGCCGTCGCCGAGGAGGTCAAAGATCCGGGCAAAACGATCCCGCGGGCGATGATCGGCTCGCTGCTGTTGACAACCGCCCTCTATGTCGGGGTTGTCTATGTCGCCGTTGGCGTGGTCGACGTCCAGGCGGCTATCGAGGCCGGCCAGCTTGAAGCCGACGGCGAGGGGCCGATTATGGCGCTCGCAGCCGAAGCGACGCTCGGAACGGTCGGAACGGTTGCAATCGTCGGTGCCGCACTGCTCGCGCTGGCCTCGACAGCCAACGCCGGGCTGTTGTCGGCTTCCCGATTCCCGTTTGCGATGGCACGGGATGGGCTGGCTCCGTCGGCCTTCGAGAACGTCAACGAACGGTTCAACACGCCCGTGCTCGCCATTGGGCTCTCCGGGGCGATAATCATCGTCTTTATCGTCTTTTTGCCGATCGAGCAAGTCGCCAAATTCGGCAGCGCATTTCAGATTATCGTTTTTATTCTGGTTAATCTCGCACTGATCGGCTTTCGCGAGGGAGCAATTGAGGACTACGATCCGGCGTTTACCTCGCCGCTATACCCTTGGATGCAACTGTTCGGGATGGCAAGCGGCTTTGCGGTGCTCACACAGGTGGGAACAGTGCCACTGGCAGGAGCGGCGTTCATCACTGTCGTCTCGATGGTCTATTTCTATGTCTACGTTCGACCCCGAACCGACCGCGAGGGTGCGGCCCGTCGGCAGGTCAGACAGAATGTCGGCGAGACGGCCATCGAACAGACTGAAAAGCTGTTCGAGGAATCCCAGCGGTACGATACACTGGTTGCAACAACTGACGAGACAAGCGTTGCGACCAAACGTGATATGTTGCGGATCGGCAGTGATCTCTCTGGGCTTCGAGAGGGATCGGTGACTGTCGGAGACTTCCATGAGGTGCCTCACCGGGCGTTTACTGCGGGTGATACGGTTGCCAAACGAACCGACCCACCTTCGTGGGCAGCCGAACTGTTCGAGACGACGCTCGCACCGCGAACGACTGACGGTGGCATCGAACTCTCGAGGGCTCCACCCGAGACGGCACTCTCGGAGGTGACGTTTAAACGAATCACGACCGAGGAGGTCGGCCCGGCTATCGTCGAGTACGCTGCGTTCGAAGACGAATCGTTCATTATCCTCGAGCGGAACGTCGAGGAACTGCATGAGTTGTACGGCGAGGGACTCAACGAACACGTTCTGAAAAACGCGCCATGCGGTGTGCTGCTGGTCGAAGACCGCGGCTTTGAGGATATCAACGAAATCGCAGTCGCAACCAGCAGCGGTGTCTACGATCCGGTGAAGCTACTGGTCGCCGACGCGATCGCCGAAGAAACCGGCGCGGAGCTATCGTTGCTTCAGACGCTTCCAGCCGACGCCACCGACGAACGGCGACAGGTCGTCCAGAAATACCACGACGACCTTCGGCGTGTGCTAACCGTGCCTACCGATTCGCGGATCATCGAAAACGACGACCGAATTGCAGGGCTAGCCCGCTTTGCCAACGCCGCCGATCTGCTTGTGACGACGACCGAACGCCGAGGGATTCGTGGTGCGGTGTTCGGCCGCCCCGGCGACCGACTGGTCGACAGCGTCGATTGTACGGCAATTATGGTGCAACCGCCGGATCAGCAGCGCGCGGGCGTGATTCAACGAGTCGTTCTCGACAGGCTGTTTGGTGGATAAGACGAGGAGAGCCTCCTACCCGGAAAGAGGCTGTGGAAGGCCGACATCTGCCTCGAGAAGAGCCGCTCGCGTATGATATAACCCTGCAAGTTCGCTTGCTGAGTTAGGTGAAATCGCCGTCGGAGCGGCCGCCAGATACCAGCCGGTCTCGATGCCGAGCCGCTCGAGATACGCTCGGAGTACGATCGAGTCGACACCGTTGTGGGCTGCCTGTTCGGCGTAGATCTCCCGCCAGGTCTTGGTCGGAAGGCTGAGACAGCCGACATCGAACCCGTTGCCGAACGACTCAACAGAAAGTTGGCATTTACTTGCCTGCTGGAGGATTGATATCACATCTGCGATGAGATCGACCAGGAGTGTCGGCGTTGTCGCATCCAGTGATCGCCACTCGAGGCGGCCAGCCTCGCATAGCCGGATCGGCTGCCAGCGTTCCGTCTCGATGTTGGTGTCATCGCCGCCTGCCAGGTCAGTATCGTTGTCAGTCCGGTAGGGCGCAACTCGGCGGTTCCGTGTGGCTGCACGCCCGCAGGCATACTGGTGGTTGGTCGTGGCCCACTGAGTCGTGTTGAGCAGTGCGAAAGCGGGATCAAGTGCTAACAGGATATTGTAGACGTCGACTGTCACATCGGGATCAGTCTCGAAGGTGACCCGTGTGCTGGCGGTGGCTGACGGCGGTGGATGGTCGGCAGTTAGTTGCTCGTCCTCGTCGTTTTCGTTGTCTTCATCCTCCTTTCGGCCCGTAATGCTCGGTCGGTCTGCCAGAAAATCTGGCCGCAGTCCCAGTGGGAGCAGTCGGCACTCTGCTTTATGAGCAAGTGCCACAGCCGTCTGAAGTCGGCCTTCGAGGTGTGCCTGGAGTTCGCCACAGCTCTCGCTAGGAGGTGTTTCGACTGCGATACTGTGCGGTGTCGTACCGGCGACAGCTCCGGGGAGTTCTGCTATCAGGGTTGGATCAGCGAGTTCGCCCGTCTCGTCGATCACCCAGTAGTCGACGGCGACGCTAATTCGATCCGGTACAAGCGAGTCGTGACTGCTGGCGGATGGCTGGTGAGCACCGATCGATGGAGTGGCAGGCAAATCATACATTATAAACAATGGTGTATACAGTTGGGAGGACCAAACCGCTATTTACCACTCGAGTACCAGCTGCTGGCCGAATGAGTGCTGTTCTACTGGCAGGCTGTGGTCGGGTAGCCAAAAAATACGGGATCGATCTGTACGAACAGGTGTGATCGATGTTCGAAGACGCTGCAGTCAGCAGTTGGCGGCGGTCAGGTAGGGTTGTGAGTGGCCTACTTTCACATTGCGCCGCCCATACCACCCATACCGCCCATACCACCCATGCCGCCGCCCATGCCGCCGGCAGGCATGTCGTCGTCATCGTCGTCGCCGACCTGGCCGCCTGCCAGATCGCCCGCGGCGATGACATCGTCGATCCGGAGGATCATCACTGCGGCCTCGGTTGCGGATTCGATAGCCTGGGTTTTGACCGCCAACGGTTCGACAACGCCCTCGTCTTCCATGTTGATCACATCGCCAGTGTAGGCATCGAGGCCCGCGGCGAACTCGCCGCTGTCGTGCTGCGAGCGAAGTTCAACAAGCGAGTCGATGGTGTCAAGTCCAGCGTTTTCAGCGAGCGTGCGTGGGATGACCTCGAGTGCGTCCGCAAAGGCTTCGACAGCCAGCTGCTCGCGGCCACCAACCGAGTCGGCGAAATCACGAAGCTGGAGTGCAAGTTCGGTCTCAGGAGCCCCGCCGCCAGGCAAGACCTGTCCGCCGAGGAGTGTCGAACGAACAACGCCGAGTGAGTCATCGATAGCACGTTCGATCTCATCGACGACGTGTTCGGTGCCGCCGCGGACGATTAGGGTGACGCTTTTGGCGTCTTCGACGTCTTCGACGAACAGTCGCTGGTCGCCGCCGATATCCTTCTGGGCGACGCTGCCAGCAAAGCCGAGGTCGTCTTCGGAGAGATCATCGAGATTCGAGACGACGCGTGCACCAGTTGCACGAGCGACCGCGGTCAGCTCGGAGCTTTTGACGCGACGTGCGGCGATAATTCCTTCTTGGGCGAGGTAGTGTTGGGCCATGTCGTCGATACCGTCGCCGACGAAGACGACATCAACGTTGGCCGCGACGAGTTTATCGACGAGCTCGCGGAGCTGTTTTTCTTCTTGGTCGAGGAACTCCTGGAGCTGGTCGGGGTCAGTGACGTTGACTTCGGCGTCGATTTCGGTTTCGGCGACCTCGAAGGCACCGTCGAAGACGGCGATGTTGGCGTCCTCGGCGAAGTACGGCATGTTTTCGTCAACACGCTCTTTGCCGACGATAACGCCCTCGACGAGTTCTGCGTTGTCGATCGAACCGCCAACGACTTTCTCGACGCTGATGTTCTCGAGGTCGATACCGTCTTCGTCTTGGACGGCGACGACCGCATCAACAACGAGTTCGGCCAACAGGTCTTTGGCTCCTTCTGCGCCCTTTCCGGTCATCGCGGTTGTGGCGATCTCGATGAGCGTCTCGCGATCCTCGGCCGAAACGTCGATTGCTTCCTCAGTGAGAATCTCTTTGGCCTTTTCGGCAGCCTGACGATACCCTTGGGCAACCGTCGTGGCGTGGATGTCTTGTTCGATGAGTTCTTCTGCCTGATCGAGAAGCTCACCGGCAACAACAACTGCAGAGGTCGTACCGTCGCCGACTTCAGTCTCCTGTGTCTCGGAGACCTCCACAATCATGTTTGCGGCGGGGTGGTCGATATCCATCTCTTTGAGGATGGTGACACCGTCGTTGGTGACGACCACCGAGCCGCTGGAATCGACGAGCATCTTGTCCATGCCTTTTGGACCGAGTGTGGTTCGGACGGATTCGGCAACGGCCTTGCCGGCGGTTATATTCATCGATTGTGCGTCTTTCCCAGAGGTTCGCTGGCTATCCTCGGAGAGTACGATCATCGGCTGGTTTCCCATTCGCTGTCGCTGAGACATAATCACCTCGTGATTGTTTGTGATTCTATATAAAACTTTTGTATAAGGGCGAACGACCACCCCCACGTCGGACGGATTTTCGCGTGTGAGTGCGTATCAATGACGTGATTTATATACGCAACTCTGCTGATCAGCAGCTGTACCGACTAGCATAGCCGACATACGACGTTCAGCAGTCAGCTTGTAGTTCTTATATACGACGAGTTTCTCTGAGTCCACTAGATGGAGCCCCAACGATGATGCTACCCACTCATGCGGTGGTCGGATTAGCGGTAGCCGCGCCGTTGGCCGTTTTTGCGCCCGACCTCGCACCGGCCGCGCTCGCTGGCGGATTGCTCGGCGGCGTTTTCCCTGATCTCGATATGTATGCTGGCCACCGCAAAAGCTTCCATTATCCGACGGTGTTTCCGATTCTGACACTGCCGGCGGCGATACTCGCTGTGGTGTACCCACAGCCAGTGGTGGTTGGAACTGCGTTTTTCTTCGCTGGGGCTGGGATCCACTGCCAGATGGATCGCTTCGGCGGCGGCCTCGAGCTTCGGCCGTGGGAAAAGACATCCGAAAAGGCGGTCTACGACCACGTTCGGGGGCGATGGCGGCGGCCAAAGCGGTGGATTCCGTACGACGGCTCGCCGCACGACCTGGCGTTGTTGATTGCCGTGTCGCTGCCGCTGTTGGTCGTACTTGACGGTTCGTTTCGGGTGATTGTCGGGCTTGCAGTCGGTATCGGTGGGGTGTACGTCGGGCTTCGCCGACGGTTGGCGGCGATTGCACCAGTTGTCTTCGGCTATGCGCCCGGGTGGCTCACTCAGTACGTCCCCGAGCGATACCGTCCTGAGACAGATCAGTAACTGCCATTCTTGCTGGAAGACTTATCAGGAACCAGGATGATGCCAACATATGCAATCGCTCGAGGAGGTTGTCGGACCGCCCGATACGCTTGCACGACTATTTAAAAGCAGTCGAACGAACGCGGTCATTTCGTGGCTGCTGGTTGGGGTACTTGGTCTCGTATTCGTCGAGAGTTTGTTCGATTTCGACCGACTGTGGATGTTGTTTGTCGCGGTGACGACCGTGATCGTGCTTATTCCACCGGTGGCCCACCGCGAGTGGCGAATGATGCTGCCATGGGAGTTGCTCACGCTCGCGTTGCTGCCGATCTTGGTTCGCGCGCTGGCTGGTGGCGAACTCGGGACGTTCGGCTACTATCTGTCAGTCGCTGCCCTCGCGTTGATCGTCACGGTCGAACTCCACATGTTCACCGAACTCAGACTCACCCACTGGTTTGCAGTTCTTTTCGTCGTGTTGACGACGCTGGCGTCGGTGGCTGCTTGGTCAGTTGTTCGCTGGAACATGGATCGGTATCTCGGCACCGAATTTCTCATCCAACCAGGGGTCTCACAAGATGCGGCCAACGCCGCGTTGATGATCGAGTTCATGTGGGTGATGCTGGCTGGACTCGTCGCTGGTGTGCTGTTTGATGCCTACTTTCGGGGCCGTGGCCGACAGCTCCGTCAGCGGGTTCGCCGGAGGGTGCGCCGATGAAGTTGCTGCCGCGGCCCTCCGTACAAACGCAGATCCGGCTTACTCGTGGGATGCAACTCGTGTTAATCGGTATCATCGTCTACGGCTTTGCGTTCGCCGAGCCAAAAGCGATCACCAACGGCACGATGGGGATTTTGATCACGCTTGTTCCCGCACTGTTGGAGCGTACCTACGATTTCCCATTAGATCCGTGGCTCGGACTGTGGATCACGCTCGCGATTTTTCTGCACACGATGGGGTCGGCCGGATTGTACGCCCAGTTCGCCTGGTGGGATCACCTGACGCATGCCATGTCGGCCTCGTTGGTTGCTGCGATTGGCTACACCTTTGGGCGGGCAGTCGATCTTCACAGTGACCAGATCACCATCCCCAGTCAGTTTGCCTTCGCGTTTATTCTGATCACGGTGATGGCATTCGGCGTCATCTGGGAACTGTTCGAGTTCGGTCTCGATATCGCCGCTGATGCCACCGGGATTACGATGCCGGTGGCTCAACACGGCCTGGATGATACGGTTCGAGATATGATGTTCAACACGCTCGGTGCGGTTGTCGTGGCCGTTTTCGGCCAAGCACATCTGCTCGGTGTTGCGGAATCAGTTACAGAACGGTTCAGCCAACTGTAGCCACTCAGGCGAGATCGGGCCCGCGAGTTAGCTCGCGGTGTTTTCGTTCGAGATACGAATACACCGCACCGTGGGGTGCACCATCAAGAATCATCCCAGTTGCTCGCCGAACAGCCTCTACTTCTTGTGGGTCGCCGATCATCCCAATCGTCGAACCATAGATAACGACATCTGCGCCCGACAACTCCTCCATGAGCTGGCGAGTTCGACCGTTTTCGCCGATCAGTCGGCCTTTTTGTCGGCGCAGGTCGTTGTCGTTACGCGTTTTATCCGAGAGATCGATCAGATCGAACATCCGCATCTCGTCGTCAAGCAGCGACAGTGCGACCTCAGGCTTGAAACCGCGGCCGATGGCCCGAACGATATCTGGTGCCACAAGTCCGGAGACCGGATCGCCAACTGACTCAATGCCGACCGAGCCGGATTCCGAATCGATGTCGAGTCGGACTTCCGAGCGGGATTCGATCTCCCGCATCGTCTCGCCACCCTCGCCGATTAAGACCCCGATCCGGTCTTGTGGAACCGTTACGTGTTGCATACCCCTGCTATCGGGTGTATCCGTTTAAGAGTGTTCCTCGTTGAGCCAGTGGTCGAAGCCGATCTCACGCCGGTTGCAAATCCTATCGCGTAGGATCGACCTCTGGGTCTGTGAGGAACGTCAGCAACTCTTGTGTACTCACCTCGAGACCCTGTCGACGGAAAAACGAAGCCACGTTTTCACAATCTCGCTGGAGGAACTCATCGGAGTTCGGATGATGAACCGTTACAGCCTGGCCCAGATCGATCACGACGAGTTCGCCATCGTGGATAATCATATTGTACTCAGAGAGATCTCCGTGAATCAGCCCCGCGCTGTACAGTCTGCGCATATACTCCCGAACAACCTCGTAGGCAGTCTCGGGGTTTTCGATACTGACTTCCGCAAGTCTGCGTGCTCGCTTTTCGACGAGTCCGACCAACTCCATGACAAGCACGTTGCGCTCGACGGCGATTGGCCTAGGAACCCGAACTCCGGCGCGTTGGGCCCGCTCGAGGTTGGCATACTCTTTGCGAACCCACGCGAGGACGACTTTGCCTTTGTCGTTGCCGATTCCCTCGAACCGGGGGTCGCCTTCGAGATAATCACGCATCTGTTTGAACGCCGAGGCGTTGATCCGGTAGACTTTGACTGCCACCTCGCTGTCGGCTCCGAGAGCCTCGTACACGTTGGCCTCTTTGCCGGTCGAAATTGGCCCACCAAACGCATCGATGTGGCCGTCTGCGACGAGTTTATACAGCGCCCCAAAGGTGGCATCGTCGAACACCGACTGTTCGACTTTGAACTGGTCGGCGTCTTTGATGCGTTTTTGAAACGCTTCGAACTCTCGGTCGCGCTTGCGGGCGATGCGGTCGGCCTCCGTATCTGTTAGGTCGATCTGTTCCCACTCGTCGCCAGGAGGGGCTGATACGTCGGTATCGAGAAGGCCGAACTCGTCGGTCATTACTGGCTGCTACGTAGCGAAGACTCAAAAGTGTCGGCTGTCGGTTGTCGCACCAAACCGACCCTAGCAATCAACTACTCACAGGACACAGCCGATCCCATCTCCACCGATCCACGCGGCTCGTGAGAAACGTCTGAACCGTCTGCAAGCCGACTTGTAGTAGTGAACCGAGCCGACTAACTTACGAACAACTGCTCCGAGCTGCCAGACAGAAGCCGACTACTGCAAGTGGCCTTCTTCGCGGAGCTGTTCGGCCTCGGAGTTTTCGTATCGCCAGGTGATGTCGGCTTTTTCATCCTGCCAGTCCCAGGGTTCGACGAGGACGATATCGTTTTCCCGAATCCAGATTCGTTTCTGCATACGACCGGGGATTCGGGCCGTTCGCTCCGTTCCGTCGGCACACCGGACGGTGACTCGGTTGGCACCGAGCATGTCTGTGACTTCGGCGAAGACCTCATCATCGTCTGGCATTCGGAGGTCGCCTCGCCCCTCGTTTTCACTCATAGCTGGCAGTTGGGAATCATACAAAATAAAATCGTGGATCTTCTGGCACTACCGGCGTTCGACTACCCCGAGAGCTGCTGTCGGCCGGGTTCGATCAGTACATTGAGTTCTGCTGCAAGCGCAGCCTTTGCGTCCATCGGATGCAGTTCACCCGACTCCATGTCGGCTTTGAGGGCCTCGTAGCTGGCATACTCGAGATCACCACCGTATTTTTCGGGCCGTTCGACGACAACGTGCTCGACTCGCGGGAAAACGTGGTACTGGAACAACTGCAAAACAGGGTTCTCTCGGTCGTGGCCTTCGTCAGTGGGTTCAGGGTCAGCGGTCGGCGGACAGTAGGCGTCGTTGACCTTCTCGGTAATCTCTTGGCGAGTGTCTTCCATCGAGATCGTCACGCCGTCGCTCGAGGACATCTTTCCGACACCCGTCGACAGATCAGCGATAATCGGCGTGTGGAGTGCCGGACGAACCTCGTAGTTGAGTTCAGGCAGCGTCTCACGGGCGAGCATATGGACTTTTCGCTGGTCGAGACCACCAACCGCGAGATCGACATCCAGATATTCGATATCGAGTGCCTGCATCAGTGGGTAGACCATCTGTGAGACTTTGGCGTGGTCGCCCCGCTGGATTTCGGCCATCGACCGTTTGGCCCGCGAGAGTGTCGTCTCCAACTCAGCGGCATGGAGATCTAGTGTGTAGGCTTTGTCCAACTGGAACTCCGAGCCAAGCACAAACTCGGTTTTGTCTTCGTCGAGTCCGTAGGCAATAAACTGGGCTTTCATCCGGTCGGCCGTCTCGCGGATTTCTTCAAACGTGCCTTTGTCGTTCAAATAAGCATGTACGTCGGCCAACAACACCGTGATCTCGAAGCCGGCCTCTTGGAGATCAATAAGTTTGGTTGCGGTCAGCATGTGGCCGATATGAAGGACGCCAGAGGGCTCATAACCCACATAGGCTCGCTTGCCGTCGGGATCTGTGGCTAGCGTGCGAACCTCGTCTTCGGTGACCACCTCATCGGTATTGCGGGTGATCAACTCATAAGCGTCCATGCACGCTTGTCGGGTCAGCGATGTAAAATGACTTCTGAATGCGGCCTGCGACTAGCCGCCACTGCTTCGTTGGGTGTCGGCGCGGTGTTCGCTAATCAGCTCATCGACCATGCTTGCTTTCTGTTCGCGTTCGCGTTCGGCTGCCCGCTCGTTCCAATCGTCGATGATGGCCTCAATCTCGCTGTCGTCGACCACCGCCAGTTCGTCGATCTCTTGGATCGAGACCTCATCGGCCGGCCCAACGGGAATCTCGGCTTCGAACAGTACTTCATCGGCGACATCCGAGAGCCCACCCTCTCGCAGGACGACTCGAGGTTCGATTTCGGCCAGTTTTTTAGCGGTGCTCCTGCCGGCCCCCGAGGCGTCCCGGAAGTAGACGATATCGCCGCTGGTCAGCCCAATCGACTCGTCGGTTTCGTCAATGGCACGTTTGGTAAACTGCTCGATCGGTTTGACAGACACGAGGTCGCGTTCGCCGGCGACCGCATCCACGTTCGAGTGGTCGAGTTTCCAGAGTTCTTTGAGTCGATCCAGTTTCGCTTCCAGTTCATCCGCACGCTCGCGGGCCTCGTTGCGTTCGCGCTCGAGGCGATTGATCTCGCGGTTTCGCTGGGATATTTCGCGGCGTTCTCTCGCCTTGCGTCGCTCTTGTCGTTTGGCTTCCGAAAGCGCATCTTTGTACTCTTCGAGTGTTTCGTCGCGCTCGGTGAGTTGTGCCTCGAGTTCCTCGGTATATGTCTGCAGTCGGCTAACCTGACGTTCCAACTCCTTGATTCGGCGTTCCTCCGCAGAAAGCTCTCGTACTTCGTGGGTTGGTTCGTCTGTCTTTTGCTCTGGTTCGTCCGATAGTTCCCGCAAGGCGGCCTCAACCGAGGCACCGCCGGCGACGACGTGGGCGATAACTTCCTCGCGGTCGAACTGTCGGGGTGTCTTTTCGGCAATGCGTTCGAACTGGTCTTTGTGGTCGTCAAACGCATATAGCCCAGCGGCCATCGCATCGCGTTCGTGGTCGTTTTCGTACTCGTGATCCCGTGTTCGGTGGACTTTTTCGTCGACCGGAATATCACTCGGCGGCACCCATCTGGTTGCATCGAAACTCCGGCGGAACTGCTCGACTGTCTGTGGCATCGGCGTCACGTCGGCGGCGACGATCAACGGCCGACCCTGGTCGATCAGCCACTCGATAACGCCTGCTGTATCGACGGTACGGCTCGAAAACACGTTTAGCACACGCCCATCGAGCGAGACGACCGCCGCCGCCGTGGTCGTCCCTGGGTCGATACCGACGATCACCCGATCACGGCGGGTGACAAGCGGCTCATAGCTGATCCCATCGCGCCGTTCGCGGTCGATTTCGATACGCGTATCGCCTGCACGGTGGGTCGAAATCGGAATTTCGTCGGGAGTCGCCTCAACAGTAAAAACCGCGTTCGAAAAGCCGCCGTACTTTTCTGTGACGTCTTTGTCGAACTCGAGGGTAGCCTCTGTGAGTTTGGCTTCGACCTTGCCGGCCATTTTTTTGACACTGCCGTGAATTCGGCGCGTATAGCGGTCTTGGCTCCAGCCACCTTTGCCAGTCGAACGCCCGCGAGCGACTTTGACGGTCGTGGTGTTGGTAAACGCCGAGACCTCACAGCCGACGTTGGCAGCCGCAAGGCGGGCTGCGGCCTCGGCTTCCTTCATGGGCTTTTTGCCATACGGGACGCCGTGTCGGTGGGCGACCCGCGAGAGCGGTTCGGGTCGCTCGTCGCCGGTCACCTGGACGAGCGTCGTTGCTGATGGAAGTTGCCGCAAAAAGCCGACCAGCGCGTCTTTGTCCTCGGCGAGTTCGTAGGCATTGTCCGTTGCCAGCCGTGAGGGCTCGCGGTCGGCGAGTAGCCGACACAGTTTACGAAAGGAGACGACATCCCGCTCAATCTGTCCGTCCTCGAGGACGACAAGTGCATATGATGGTGAATCGCCGCGAATGTCGCCGCTCTGAATGTCGACACCGAACACCGGCCCTTCGATGATGGTCGTCTCCACGGTCACAATCACCATAACACTGCAAGCAGTAAATACTCCACGCCGAAGGGGTCGTCAGGTCTCGTCAGCGAACGGAATCTCAATAGTCTGGCCGTCGGTTGCTAACATGACCTCGCCACTACATTCAGCTTCGGCTTGGCGTTTGATCGGCGAGGCGTCCGCGCCGTATCTCGAAGAGATATGAGTCAACGCAAGGCGCTTGACGTCCGCTCGAGCAGCGATGTTGCCGGCTTCGCTGCCGGTCGAGTGGGCGGTTTTTCTCGCCCGCTCGGCGTTGTCGGCCGCAAACGTCGCATCGTGGATCAACAGATCCGCGTCGGCAGCGATCTCGACTGTGGCATCGACCGGCCGTGTATCACCCGTATAGATGACCTTTCGACCGGGACGTGGCTCGCCGACGACTTCGTCTGGCTCGATCACCCGGCCGTCGTCGAGTTCGACTGACTCACCGGCGTGGAGTTGTCCGTAAGCCGGTCCTGGCGGAATCTCGAGTTCTTCTTCGGCCTTCTGGCGGTCGAACCGACCGGGTCGGTCGCCTTCGACGAGCGCGTAGCCGACCGAATTCGTCCGGTGGTGCGTCTGAAACGCTCGAATTACGTACTCGTCGGTCTCGCGGGCGATGTCGCCGGCTGAGAGTTCGATGATCTCGATTGGAAACGCCGGCTCGTAGTCGCCGACCGTAAGTAGCGTCTTGATTTGACCGCCCGTTCCCTGTGGCGTGTAGATCGTCATCGGCTTTTCGCGGCCGTTGAAACTCAGACTCTGGACGAACCCAGGGATGCCAAGAATGTGGTCGCCGTGCAGATGGGTGATAAAAACTGCCGTCGTATCGAAGCCGGTGTTAAACCGCATCATTTGCCGCTGTGTGCCTTCGCCGCAGTCAAACAACAGGCCGTCTCCTTCGCGGTTGAGATAGATTGCACTCGGGGCCCGGTCGGTCGTCGGGACGGCCCCGCTGGTGCCGAGAAAAGTCACACGTAACGACATGCAAGCCAGTCGACGGTGCAAGAGTAAACGCCCTTCGGAACGCTCGCCACGTGTGAGGCTGTTGCTCTCGGAGGTGGCCCACCTACACGTAGTCGTAAACTACTCCGGCCTACTCGCTCACTACGTTCGCTCTCTTCTCACGGGCGTGGAGCGCCCGTTCGAATGGTCAGCGGAACCTCCGGTTCCGCACGACTTGAGGCCGGAGGCTCCACCTTGGAACTGCTGAAAACAGAACGCTGACTGCGATCCTCCACGAGGAAACAACCAGCAACGAAACGTTCGATCACCTTGGAAACGAGAGTCTCGACAGACCGATTGTCGACGAAGAGAGCAACCCCGTTTCTGGTGAGGCCAACATCACCGTTCCAACGCCTGAGACCGACACCGAGGATGATGATGCTGAAGACGACTCTGATAAGAATACAGGAGACGAAAATGAAGACGAAAACGACGACGAGTAGTGACTGAAGAACGCTCGGTGTGTAGAATTTCTGTGGATCTTTTTACACACGGCAGTACCGAGGAGTCACCAGTTTGTTTCACAGCGTACCTGTTGGCCGTTTTCGACAGATACCGAAACGCCCTCGAGAACGCAGACAACGAACGGAGAAACAGATTCTTCACATGGCTCGACGAATAAGCGTGTTGCAATGCTCGAGCTCTATCAGTCCGAAGGCTGTCCACACTGTGCAAAGGTTCGCGAGACGCTCTCAGAACTCGGCGTTTCGTACGTCTCGCATGCGCCCCGGCTGCCCGGCGATGTCGGTGGCGATGTGGCCAACGAGGTAACGTACGACGAACTCACCGTCGGTGGGGAAGACCAGATTCCGTATCTGGTTGATACCGACCGTGGGGTTCGGATGTACGAAAGCGACGACATCGTCGAGTATCTCGAAACACACTACGCTTAGGTGGTTCCAACCGACTGATTCTTACTGCTGGGCCGACCATTCCCGTCAATGGACGCGCCGCTGTGGATCGACACCTACGCGCCCGCACTCGAAGATCTTCCTCAACCGGAGCCCCGCGAGCAACTCGAGCGTACCGTCGGCGAGCCGATGAACCTCGTTATTCAGGGACCGCCGGGCGTCGGCAAAACCGCCGCTGCCCGTGCGCTGGCCCGCGAAGTCCACGACGATATTGAGGCAGACCTAATCGAACTCAACGTCGCGGACTTTTTCAATCGAAGTAAAAAAGAGATTCAATCCGACCCTCGATTTGAACCGTTTTTGGCCGGCCGCAGTCGGATGGCCAAACGGGATATGATAAACCATGTCCTCAAAGAATCAGCCAGCCACGCGCCGGTTTCAGGGACGTTCAAAACCGTCTTGCTCGACAACAGCGAGGCGATCCGCGAAGACTTCCAGCAGGCGTTGCGACGCGTGATGGAACAACACCACCGCACTACTCAGTTCGTCTTTACAACGCGCCAGCCTGCCAAACTCATCGCCCCGATCTCCTCGCGGTGTTTCCCGATCCCGATGCGGGCTGCGACGACTGACGAAACGATTGGCGTCCTCGAGGACATCTGCCAAAACGAAGCCGTCGACTACGAGACAGAAGGACTCGAGTTCATTGCTAGTGCGGCAGGTGGCAACCTTCGAGAGGCGATTTTGACCGCCCAGACGACCGCTACACAGACCGACGAGATCACGATGCAAACCGCTTATGAGACGCTGGGTGAACTCGGCGATGACGACCGTCTTTTGAGCACGCTGACGGATGCGCGCGACGGCAATCTCAAAACCGCCCGAAAAACGGTCGACGACCTGCTTTCTGAGGAAGGCTACGACGGATCCGAACTCCTCGGCGAGTTGCTTCGGGTTGCCCGATCGCGCTCGGAGTTTCGGTCCGACGATATCACGCGCCTACACGCCCTCGCTGGCGAAGCTGACCTCGAGCTTACAGAAGGACTGGATGACCGACTCCATCTCACACATCTGCTGGCTGCCTGGGCCGAGGGTCGACGGGAGCTTCGAGCGACCGTATGAGCCTCCCGTATGCGGTCGCACCGGGTGCGTGGCGATATGCAGCAGCCTGTTTTGTCGTTGCACTGGTAGCCGCCGTCATCGCGCCGCTGGGAGCCCTCATCGCAGTCGCTCTGGGTGTAGGCGTGTTGTGGTTTCACCGTGATCCGAACCGAACGCCACCAGAGTCGGGTGTACTCGCACCTGCAGACGGCCACGTATCGGTTATTCGAAAGGAAGGAGACCAACTGCGGATTGGGATCTTTATGAACGTTACCGACGTCCATGTCAACCGCGCGCCGATGGCTGGGACGGTCAAGACGGTTGAACACCGTCCCGGTGCGTACAAACCTGCCTTCTCGAAAGCGTCTGACCGGAACGAGCGAGTGGTCATCGACTGCGGTGAGTACGAACTCGCGTTGATCGCCGGCTGGTTTGCTCGCCGAATCCACCCGTACGTTGAGCCGGGCGACAAGCTCATTCGCGGCCAACGAATCGGCCACGTCTCGTTTGGGAGCCGCGCAGACGTGGTGTTGCCTGCCGACTACTCGAGCGACGATCTACGCATACAGCACGGCGATGCCGTCACAGCGGGCGAAACGCAACTGATCGAGATGAACCAAGCGTAGCCGCAGCCTACCACGGCTCGTTTTTAACGCCGATTTTGTAGGCAACGATATTAGTCCCCACATGGAGGATTGGCGTCATGATCAGGATCACTGCAAGCACCGCTGGCGTGAACGTTGCAAGGAACCAGTCGCTGGCAACAACAAACGCCAACAGCAGCGCGCCAACGACAAAGTCGAGTTGATCGAGCCCCGGAAACGCCGCACCGCGTTCGCGGCCGCTCCGCCGTTTAATAAAAGAGGCACCGATATCGCCGAGCATCGCACCAAAGGCGAGCCCGAATGCTGCATGCAATGGGAACGTCGGCAGAGCGAATTCCAGCCCGCTCGAGATGGGGTCGTTGATTGCGTTCAGACCGACTGCGAGGAGCACGCCAACGAGGGTACCGACTGCCGTTCCGCGCCAGGTTTTGCCGTCGCCCAACACGCGCCGGCCGCCCCATGATCGACCACCGTCGATTGGACGACCGCCGCCGGCGAGCACAGCCGCATTGTTTGGTACGTAAGCGGGCAACATCGCCCAAAACGCCGTCACAACAAGTGAGCCGACCATACCACATCGTTGCAGGCGAGTACTTAATGTGCGACGATTCACGCCGACTGTAGGCGTCCGAAACGATGAAGCCACCTACCCATCTACAGATAGCTATTCAATGCTGACAAAGCGCATCATCCCGTGTATCGACGTCGATCTCGACGACGACGGCAACGCCGCGGTGTACACTGGAGTCAACTTCGAGGATCTCAAATACACCGGCGATCCTGTTGAGATGGCGAAAGCCTACAACGACGCTGGTGCTGATGAGTTCGTCTTTCTGGATATCACTGCCAGCGCAGAGGGCCGAGAAACAATGCTCGAGACCGTCTCAGCGGTCGCCGATGAGTGTTTCATTCCACTCACAGTCGGTGGTGGGATTCGAACAAAAGAGGATATTAAAGAGACACTGCGGGCGGGCGCAGACAAAGTCTCGATTAACACCGCTGCACTCCAGCGGCCCGAACTCATCACCGAGGGCGCAGCGGCCTTCGGCAGCCAGTGTATCGTCATCTCGGTCGACGCACGCCGACGGTACGACGACGAAGGTGAATACTACAGTAGCGTCGACGGCGAAGAGTGCTGGTTCGAGTGTACGATCAAAGGTGGTCGCGAAGGCACTGGACGGGATGTCGTCGAGTGGGCAATCGAGGCCGAAGAACGCGGTGCAGGCGAGCTGTTTGTCAACTCGATTGATACGGACGGCACCAAAAACGGCTACGACATACCGCTGACGAAAGCCGTCTGTGAGAACGTCTCGACGCCCGTGATTGCCTCTTCGGGCTGTGGATCGCCCGATCATATGGCCGAGGTGTTCACCGAAGCCGGTGCGGACGCAGGACTTGCAGCCTCGATTTTCCACTTTGATGAGTACTCGATTCAGGAGACTAAACAACAACTTCGCGAGGCTGGAATCGAAGTCAGGCTATAACGTATTGGGTTTTGAGACGTTGGTTGTTGGAATGTTTCCGGTACTATTTCGATGGTTGTTCGGCTGTAGGAAATGACAACGGACTTTACCTCGTGTGCCAATCATAGCGGTGTGTCCCCCCGCAGCTACCCCCACCCTTCCACCATTGAACCGCTGTTGTTGTCACTCAAAGATACGGCCGCAGTCTCTTCGGTGTCTATCGTCTTTGAGGGCCAGACGACGACGACCGCCGAGGGTCGCCAAGAGTATACTGTCTCTCTGACTGAACTGCCGCCCGACGAACGGATGACACACTGGCTGACTGTCGACGCTGAGACTGTCGTCTCACTCGAGAAAAGGCGATAGCAATCCTCTGGTCGGTTTCGACGAGCCGAGTGTCGATCAGACCGCAGCCCTGAACGATTCAACGAAGCTGTCTGTTTTCGTTCGGACTCCTTGAGCGGCTTCCGCAAGTGCATCAAGCGGATCAAGACCGCCGTCAGTTGTAATCGCAAGCACAGGGTCGGTTTGCCCACCGGACTGTTCGGGATTCATATCGTAGGTTGCCGCCGAGACGCCGGCGGTGTTCAGGAGTTCGCCCTTGAGGACATTCATGAACGTGTGATCCTCGCCAGCGATCTCGATGCGGAGTTCCTCGTCTGTTTTCTCAATAACCCGCAGTTCCATACAGAGCCATTGGCTGTGTGTTGTTTCAGTGTTTCGTTGTGCTATGCACATAGACAGACACTATCCGATACTCACATACATGCTCAACGTAGCATAGCTGGTACATACGGACACGGCAAACGTCGTCTCAACAGACCACAGGGAGCAAAAAGCATATAATAACGACTGGGTTATTGGTTTGTAGACATGGTCGATCTACTGCCACTGTTCGGTCCAGTCGGACCGGAGATGCTCATTATCCTGCTCGTGTTAGTGCTCTTGTTCGGTGCGAACAAGATCCCAAAACTCGCCCGCTCGACCGGCCAAGCAATGGGTGAGTTCAAAAAAGGCCGCGAAGAGATCGAAGAGGAACTCGAGGAAATCAGTGATCCGAGTACCGGCAGCACCGGCAGCTCTGGCAGTTCGACAAGCGACCCCGAACCAATCGTCGACGAAGACGACGAAGCCAAAACCACAGCTGAATCAGAAACCGAAGCTGAATCCGAAAACTGGTCGTAACTCCGTTTGTCGGCTATTTTTGTGGTACTGCATAGCGGGCACGTGGCCTAGTGGACAAGGCGAGTGGTTCCTAACCGCTCGATCGTGGGTTCGAATCCCATCGTGCCCGTTGTCTCCGCACTGTGAGGGTGAGACGATTCACAGTTCGGCGCGCTGTCTGTCCCACGCCGTCGAGCGGTCAATACTGTTGAACGCCGACTCGAGGCTATTGAACTCACTGATCACCGCGGCTGCTTTGGTTCGTGAGGCTGCAGTCTCGCGTTTGAGCCGCAGATACTCCGGTGATTGCTCGAGCCTTCGGGTGCTGTATTCGGCCTCCAACAGCGCGAGCTTCGAGAGCTTTCGAAACAGCAGACGGACAGTCTGGTCGTGCTCGCTGGCGAGACACTGTTGGGCTACGGTCTCGGTCTGTGTGTCTTTGCGTACTGGTTTACACAGGTAATCGTCGAACGGCAACTCGAGGCTGTCGAAGCCTGGATCAACAGCGGTGGTCATGACCACTCGACAGTCATACTCGCTGGCCCGAACCTGCTGGAGGACGGCTCTCCGGAGACGTTCAGCATCCGTCTGTCGAGCAACATGACATCGACCGTCTGATCAAGCATCTCAGTGGCTTGGGTGCCGCTGTATGCAGTTCGAGTCGTGTACTCAGCAGCAAGCTGCTGTTGATACATATCCGCTAACTCACGGTCGTCGACAATGAGAACCGATTGTGGGTCGGTGTGTGACTGTATGCAGTCCATTTCCAATTCGTGACTCTTATTGGCTCAAAAGAAACTGTTCAGCATGGTTGTTTTGACTTTAAAGAAAAACTGATGTAAAAATCCGAATATTGCTTTGTTTGTCAAATAGTTCTTGGTTCTTTTGAGAGACAAACATATCCGTCTGCTCGGCCGACACCAGCCAATGGTAGCGGGATTTGATATCACGACGGCATCTACCGAAGCCCTCCGTGAGCAGCGCCAGTCGTTACTCGAGGCAGTCGAATCACACGCCGGCGAGATTGCCCGCGAACTCGCACTGTTGGAAGGCGGCGACTACGGCCGTCGAGCGTTCAGCACTGACCGCGGTGAGTGGACGGTTAAATACGAGGCTGGCCGACTCGAGTTTCTCTTATTCGAATCGAAAGCTGGAGCCAAAACGTATGTGATCTCGACCAAACAGCCACCAGAACCCGAGGCGCTCGGTACGGCACTACTCGACTATGCGGCGTTCGTCGAAGCCTACAACGCGTTCGTCGACTCGCGTGAAGGAATTCTCGAGGAGATCGAACCAACGTTTCCCGAGGTGCGTTCGACCGAGCACATTGTCGCCGACAGAGACCGAATCGTCGCAGCCATCCACGAACTCGCCACCGAAATCGCCCAGCAGTGTTATCGCTACGAGGGAATAGAGTATGGCATGTTTTCGAGAACGGTCGAGGGCACACGCTGGGAACTCAAATGGGAGGCGGGCCAAGTGTCGTATCTCCGGGTTGGCGGCGAGGGTGGCATCTATCTGTTGTCGCAGTACAGCCCACCGTCGGCCCCCGACGTGCGGGCACTCGCCGGTGAACTCGAGGGGTTTGTCGCCGCGTACAACGAGTGGGTCGAGCAACTCGAAGCCGACCTCTCGACGGTTTCGTTGTCGGCCGACAGCTAAATTCAGCCAACAAGCAGCCAGGCGAGGCCGACTGCGAGGCCGCTGAGTCCGAGGTTTCCGACAGCGCTGATGACCGCATAGCCGCGCCTACCGTCTTCCCAGAGCCGAACGGTCTGAACGCTGAACGATGAGTAGGTTGTAAAGGCTCCACAGACGCCGACACCGACAAACAGCATGGCCTCACTGCCCATAGACCCGAACACGAGCAGGCCTAAAATGAAACTGCCAATGACGTTGACGAGTAGCGTTGCGGTTGGAAACGTCTCCGATTGGCCCCACCGAAGAAGCAGGTTTGCCACCGCATACCGCAGGACGGCACCGACCGCACCGCCAGTACCGACGAGATATGCTGGTTCGGCAAACGGCATTAGCGGCCACCTCCGTAGACGACACGTCTGGCAACAATTACGGCCACAAAGCCAGTCAGATAGCTCGCTCCAATGTATCCCACCGCGACAGTAGGTTCGACGAGGATGATATCGAGAACGAACGTGCTGTAGGTCGTAAACGACGACAAAAACCCGGTGCCAAACACGAGCCTCGAGTTGTCGGCGATTGCCGGCTCGCGGAGCGAATCATACACGAGTACTCCGAGGGCGAAACTGCCAGCGACGTTAACGATAAACGTCCCCGAGAGGCCCCCTGCGAGTAAATCAATAAAGTACCGGAGGTTCGCGCCGGCAAAGCCGCCGACGGCGACCAATAAAATCGGCTCGAGCTGTGTGAGGAGTGGTCTACATTGCATGGATGACGTATACAGGAGCCATCAGCCCGGTCGGCGGTTGGATCAGGCGAGCCCCATCGCCCGGTCGCACAGCGGCGACAGTCTGTTTGATCAGCAGCATGCCGACGTTCTAAGGGTTTTCATCCGTTCGACCAGCATGTCAACGGTGATAAATCACGTAGTACACGCCTCTAAACCCGGAGACTCGCTCCGAGACGCTTATTTTTCCGTACCACTGAGTAGGAGTATACAATGGGTTGGCGTGACCAACCCACCGATCGACTACACGACCTGTGAGAAAGCTGATCTGTATCAACCCACACCCTACCTATCCGTGATTCCACTATACCACGATTTTAGCGACGAGACGGTGTTAGTCTTCGGCGGCGGTAGCGTCGGCGCTCGCAAAGCCCGCCGCTTTGTCAGCCAAACGCGGGTCGTCGTCATCTCGCCGGCGTTCGACGACCAGTTTGACGACCCCGAACTGTCGGCTGTCGAGCCGATCCGCGCCGCCCCCTCGCCTGAGGCGGTCGCCGAGTGGATCGACCGGTTCGAACCCGCGTTAGTCGTTGCTGCAACCGACAACACCGAACTCAATGCAGCCCTCGAGCAGGCTGCCAGCGACCGATCGATCCTCATCAACCGTACCGATCAATCTGGCGAGCGTGCTGTCGGCAGCGTCGTGGTACCGGCGACCGTCCAGGATGGCCCCGTTTCGGTGGCAGTCTCGACTGGCGCGAAGAGTCCGGCACTTTCGCGGTATCTCCGCCAGCAGATCGAACGCGAGATTGAACATGCCGGTGAGATGGCCGAACTGACTGCTGAGCTGCGATCGGAGCTACAATCCACCGATCGTTCGCCAGCCAATCGCCGTGCAGCAGTCCGATCAGTTGTCCGTTCGCCAGACGTTTGGAAGGCTTTACATACGGGTGCTACAAAGGCCTCAAAAGAGGCAGAACGCCTAATGGCACTCGAAGTAGACGACATGGATGGTGATCGCTGATGATGCAGATCGGTGTCATCACGGGACTCAGTGTCTCGCATACAACTGCGAGTGTCGATGAGATCGAACTCGCGAGTTGCGAGACCGTTGACGACCGCGTCAGCGAGTTGCTGACAAAGCCGGGCGTCTCCGAAGCGTTTGCGCTCCAGACCTGCAATCGTTCGGAGGCCTATGTCGTCACCGACCGCGCCGACCAGGGGCGGGCCGCACTCACCGATATCGTCACTGATGTCCGCGAGGGTGCGGTCGAACACATGGATCACGAGGCGAGCCTGCGGCATCTTATGCGGGTGGCCGCGGGCCTCGAGTCGCTCGTACTCGGCGAAGACCAGATCATCGGGCAGTTCAAAACTGCCGTCGAGGCCTCACGGTCGGCCGGCGGTATCGGCCCGCTGTTAGAAGATGCGATTATGAAGGCGGTTCACGTCGGCGAGCGTGCCCGCACCGAAACAGAAATTAACGAGGGCGTGGTCTCGCTGGGCTCAGCAGCCGTCGAACTTGCCAGCCAAGAGACCGACCTCGAGGGAGCGACCGCACTGGTCGTCGGTGCCGGCGAAATGGGTTCGCTGGCGGCCAAATCACTTGTGTCCGCCGGTGTTGATCGCATCTTGGTCGCCAACCGGACGATCCCACATGCGACCCATATCGCCGAGACAATCGATGTCGAGGCGACAGCTATCGGGCTGGATGCGGCACCGGCCGCAGCCGAAACTGCCGCGGTAGTCATTGCCGCGACCGGCAGCCCCGAGTACGTCCTCGAGACCGATGCGCTCGCTGCGGTCGGCGAGACGATCTGTATCGATCTTGCCCAGCCACGGGATATCGATCCCGCGGCCGCCGACGTCGACGGCGTTGCGGTCTACGATATCGATGCCTTAGAGTCAGTTACCGAGTCGACCCACCGCCGACGCGAGGCCGCCGCTCGAGCCGTCGAGGCGATGATCGACGAAGAGTTCGACCGCCTGACGGCCCTTTTTAAACGCAAACGCGCAGACGAGGCGATTAGCTCGATGTACGAGAGCGCCGAGCGGGTCAAAAACCGCGAGGTAGCCACCGCCTTCGCCAAACTCGATGCTCGCGGCGAACTTACCGACGACCAGCGAGAGGTTATCGAGTCGTTGGCCGACTCGTTGGTGAGTCAGTTGCTTTCAGCACCGACCAAGAGTCTGCGCGATGCGGCCGCCGAAGACGACTGGACGACGATTCAGACCGCCATGCAGCTTTTCAACCCGGAGTTCGGCGGCGAGCTGCCGTCAAACACTGACTCGAGTGGATCTACCGACCGTACCCCGTCCGATTCGGCTGGACGCCCCAAAGACCGCTCAGACGAACTGCCGGATGGCGTCTCTCACGATGAACTCCCGGCGGATGTACTCGAGCAGCTCTCGAGTGAGTAACCAATCAACACCAACTGTTATTGAGCCGGCGGTCGATTACCCTATATGACACTTACAGCTGACGAAGTCGACGAACAGCTCCCGGCCGCCTGGGATCGCAAAGGTGACGAAATCGTCCGAACTTACGAGTTTGATGATTATCTCGCGGGCGTGGAGTTCGTCCGTGATATCGCTGCAATCGCCGATGAGGAGTTTCATCACCCAGAAATCAGTGTTGGGTTTCGGTCTGTCGAGGTTCGATTGACCAACCACGAGGCCGGCGGCATCACCGAGATCGATCTCGAGATGGCCGCACAGTTCGACGACGAGTTCTGATGGCAGCCTACGTCTTTCGGATCGAGTTCCGACTCGATCCGACGGACGTCCGGGTCGATCCCAACCGCTTTGAGACGGTTCTCCGCGTGCCTGCCGTCTCGCCAGGCGAAGAAGGATGGCTGTTTTTCCAGCACAACTGCTGGAGAGGGAATACAAACAACGAGCCATACCTCCGCGAGCGGTTCGAAACTGCCCTGGGCGTTCCGGTCAGTTCGGTGGCGTTTCGAGAACTCGAGACAGACCGAACGTATCTCTCGGCGCTCAAAACTGCGATTGCCGAGGATCTGGGTCGGTTCAACGCCGAGTCGGCCGAGGACGTCCTTCATGCCTATCTGGGCAGTTCGATCCACGTCCGGTCGCCCGACTAACCAGCTGTCAATCGGTTTGTTGCTTCGTAACAAACATATGGCCAGGACACATACATACTCGTTCGATGGATACCGACGCCTACGATTTTTGGCTGTTCGATCTCGACGGAACGCTGGTCGACATCGAGTGGGCCTACATCCGTGATGTGTTCGACCGCGTCGGCGACCGCCTCGGCCGGTCGTTTAGCGACCGCGAAGCCGAAATCCTCTGGCATGGCCTGGGCGGTGCGCGCGACCCACAGCTCAGAGCCTGGGGAATCGACCCCGTCGAGTTCTGGGCGGTCTTTCACGACGAAGAACACCCGCTGGCTCGTGCAGAATCGACGTATCTCCACGATGACGCAGTCGATCTAATCGGCGAACTCGAGTCGCCGATAGGCGTTGTCACCCACTGTCAGCCATTTTTAACCGGGCCAGTGTTGGAACATCTCGACATCGCCGACTGGTTTGAGACGGTCGTCTGCTGTGGCGACCAACTCGGCTGGAAGCCCGACCCTGCACCGGTGGCGTATGCAATGGCCGAGTTGGGCGTCAACGAAAGCCAGCGGGGCGTTCTCGCCGGTGATGCTGAAAGTGATATCGGGGCGGCCTGGAACGCCGGGCTTGACGGTGTTCATATCGAACGCCACGACCCGGCCAGGCGGGGTCGATGTGTGCTTGGTGATTATCGCGTTGATTCCTTCGAGACGCTGCTAACAGGCGGTGCTGTTGCAACCGATGGCGGCAGTAAAAACGACGAATAAAACGGTTTTTAGTCAGCGAACGCCGGTTCTGGGCCTGAGGTTCCGTCACCTTCGACATCCATAGCGAGCGGATCGTCGGCCAGCGGGTCGAGTGCATCCCGACCGAGCAGCGCGAAGATGGCAAAGCCGACTTTCGTGATGATATCGAGATAGACGATCACCAGCATCTCAGTGCTCGGCAACAGGAAATCGAAGCCAACCGGTGCAAGCAGCCAGACAACGGGATACATTGTCCACAGCACGACTGTCACGTTGCGGAGTTTGGTAAAGACCATTGCCACGCGGTCAGTCTCGAAGTCAGCTTTTTCCGGAAGTTCGACGACAAGCAGATACGCCAAGCCGAGATACGACAGACAGCCGGCACCGAACAGGGCCAACGAGACCACACCGTCGGTGAAGATGGCGGCGACGCCAAACAGGATGAGCGCGATATCCAATCCAAGCAACAGCGCATACAGCCGTTTGCCCGGCTTGCAGAGCAGAGCCATATACAGAATAAGCAGCGGCGTCGTCAACAGCCAATCAACGTATCGCGGGACATAGAAGTTCGCACCATCAACTGGAATCGTCCCGATCCCAACGGCAGTGAGCGTATACGAGACGGCTGCAATACTCGTGATTGCGGCCAAAATACCGTAGTAGAGTTTGTTTTCAGGATCGATGAATAGATAGTACAATGACGGCAGCGTTCCGGCTGCCAGGGCGAGTGCACCGACAAACGCCCACTGTTCGACCGACAGTATCATCGATTATCACCGAACTCGAAGCCACCGTCAGAGTGTTTCCCACCGTCGGTTGCGGCCATCGAGCTACCTGCTGTCGGTGAGTTATCGACCGTAATCGAGTTGCTAGCTGACGACCCGGAGTGGCTGGCTGTTGCAGTATCGAACTCCTCGAGCAGTGCTTGGAGTGTCTTGGCCTGTGTACCGAGTTCGGCTGCCTCGCGTTCGACTGTTCGGAGACTCTCGAGTTGCTGGTCGGTGGTGTCGGTAACGTTGTCGGCGGCCTTAGACGTCTGTTCGCTGATGCTTGCGACCTCATCGATCATCTCGACGACCGCACCCGCCGCACGGGCTTGGTCTTCGGTCGTCTGGTTGATCTCGGCCATCGAACTGTCGATCTCGTCGACGTACTCAATCACGTTGTTGAGTTGCTCAATTGCGCCATCAACCGTCTCGACGCCGCGGCTGATTCGGTCTGTGGTTTCGTCCATGCCGGCAACAGCGTCGCCGGTTCGTTCCTGGACGCTCTGGATTTTGCCGTCAATCTCGCTGGCTGCATCTTTGGTCTCTTCGGCGAGTGATTTGACCTCCTCGGCGACAACAGCGAACCCTGCGCCTTCTTCGCCAGCACGGGCGGCCTCGATTGAGGCATTGAGCGCGAGCAGATTGGTCTGTTCGGCGATCTCGCTTATCATATCCGCAATTTCGCCGATCTCGGTCATCTCTTCGTCGAGCATCTCGATGTCTTCCATCGTCTCGTCGGTCGTCTCTTCGACTGCGGCCATCTGCTCGAGCGCATCGGCCGCGGCTGATTCACCCTCGGTGCCGGCCTCAGTCGCCCGTTCGGTCGTGTTGGCGACCGTCTCAACGGTGGCGGCGACCTCTTCGGCACCGGATGAAAGGCCGTCCATCTCGTTGGCGACCTCACGGAGGTTTTCAGTCTGTGTGTGCGCCCCATCCGAAATGTCTTCGACAGCATCTGAGACGCCGCTGCTGGTGCGTTTGAGTTCTTCGGCGCGGTTGTCGACGCCGCTTGCAGCGTTGCCAACTGTATCAGCGAACGTCGTCACCTCGCCGATGGTTCCTTCGAGTTCCTCGAGCATCTCGTTGAACGCGAGGCCGACCTGCTGCATGGCTTTGCTCTCGCTTTTTGGATCGACGCGCTGGGTCAGATCACCGTTGGCGACTTCCCGCATCGTTCGTTCATACTGTTTGGCCTGCTGTTCGATCCGGTCTGCACGCCGTTCCATCTCGTCGCGAGCCTCTTGGGCTTCAGCTTTGGCGGTTTCGGCGCTTTCTTTGGCCTCGTCTGCGGCCGCGATTTCTTGACGGAGCGACCGGCGCATCGCATCGAACGAGCGATACAGTTGGCCGATCTCGTCGTTTCGTGTCGTCTGTAAATCGATGTCCAACTCGCCGTCTGCCATCCGGTCGGCCTTACCAGCCAGATGTCGCAGCGAGATGATCGTCTGACTACCAATCGTAACTCCGATCAGTGCGAGACTGATCACTGTCAACAAGATCAATCCGAGAATGCTCGAGCCGACCACACCGCTTTCGGCACCCAACGAGCCCGCGGCCTCAAGATACACGAAAAGCCCAGCCCCGACAACGATTGCGACGACCCCGAGTAACGATAGCGTCAGCTTTGCCGCATAGCTGTCGCGTATCACTGATGACTGTGCGTCCGAACTCATAATGATGCTGATTAGTAGGAAATCCAGTGTGATAAAACCACATCACGAAAATATCAGGTCTGAAATCTGATTAGACTGAGCTTTGATTTCCGAACGACCCCGAGGTAGTTGACCGTGAGGAGGTGCTCTCATGGAATATTGATCAGGACACAGAGACAGTATTATCTGTCTCGGTTATCATCGGCGATCAGACAGTCCTCAAGGACGCGTCCGATCTCGACCACATCAGCCGGTTCGAGAAGCCAGCAGTTCGTCTTCCGGTTGTGCATGCTGTCGCCGAAACTGCCGAAAGAGACGAGAGATTCGCTAACGCTTGATTGTAGCCGGCGAGAGCGGACGGCGACAGTCACGAGAGGTGTGACATCCTCCCCGGGGTGAACGGAGAGGGACTGCGTCCCTCAAGCAGTCGGGCTACGCCCGACGACGCCGGGGCTTGTCTGCTTGAACTAAGATGGTTCCGCTCGGAACTCTTCGACGAACTCGCGGAGACAATTTCGACCCGAGAGGCTGCAAAATGCAGTTGGGTTGTGAGTGTATCGAAACGCTCGAGAGGGATTCAGAGACCGGTAGGATGGGCATGATAGCTCGTCGACAGCCCCCACGATTCGATCAGTTTCTGCAGACTCTGCACGCCGAACGTTTCGGAGGCGTAGTGGCCCGCCAGCAGAACATTGATTTCAGCCTCGCGTGCTTGGTGGTAGACTTGCTGTTTGCCTTCTCCAGTAACAAGCAACTCAGCGTCGGCCGCAATGGCTTCGTCCAACCAGTCGACACCGCTTCCTGTCACGATGGCAACCTGCTCAACTTCGGCGGGGCCGAACTCGAGTAGCTGTAGCCCCTGGTTGCCGTCCTCGAGAGCAGGTCTGAGGGTCTCGGCGATCTCCTCGAGCGGCTGTGGGTCGGCAAACGTCCCCTGTTGACCAATCGTGATTGGGCCCATCGAGCCAAACGGTGCGGTCGACTCCAAGCCGAGTATGTCAGCAATGCCGGCGGCGTTACCCAGATCTGGGTGACCGTCGAGCGGGAGATGCGAGACGTAGAGGGCGATATCGCTCTCAATGAGCGCGGCGATACGGTTGTACTGCCGGTCGGTGACACGTTCAATACCACCCCACGAGAGACCGTGGTGGGTCACAAGCAGATCCGCATCCACCTCGGCGGCGTCCTGAATAGTCGCTTCGGCAGCGTCGACCGCAACGGCGACGTGTTCGATTTCGGTTTCAGGTGGGCCAACCTGCAGGCCGTTCGCACTGGCATCGACCCCGCTGTAGTCGGCAGTCGAAAGCTGCTCGTCCAGTCTGTTGGTGAGTGTCGTCAGTTCCATACCAACTGCTATGTGGCGGGAGGCTTGTAAGCCACGAAGTCGAAAAGAGCGTTATTCGATGGCGACGGCGTTGACTTGTCCCGACTGGCCTGGTCGAGAGGTAACGCGGGCTTTGCCCTCGCTGGTTTCGATGACTGCGCCTTTCGTGATGATGTTTCGGCGGACGTAGTTGACGTTCGAGGGGTTCTCGAGGACGTTTTCGATTTCGACCTCAGTCGTCTCGCCGCCTGTGGAGAGCTGGGCGACGTTCGTTGAGAGCGCGCGGAGTTTCTTGTCGCTACCACGCGAGTCGATGTACTGAAGTCGTGTCTCGCCGACGGTGGTTTCGGCTGGCTCTCGTCCCAGCTGGTGGCGTTTCTTTTTGTTGAAGTGTTTGAGTCGACCGCCTGTCCGCTTTCGCGTCGAGCGTCCCTGATCTTTCATACTCCGAGCTAACCACCAGCAGCTACTTGAATCGCTCGAAACGCCGCGCCGCCTGTGTTTTATACCGCCCGGCAGCCTTCTGGATGTATGCCAACGCCAGTCATTGTGGCCGCTCGACGGACACCGCAGGGAACCCAAAATGGAGTTTTTTCTGCGGTGCGAAGCGAGGATCTCTCTGTGGCTGTCATCGATCAGCTTCTCGCCGAAACAGACCTCACGGGCGAGCATATCGAGGATCTGCTGTGGGGGTGTGCCCAACAGCGAACCGAACAGGACAACAATCTCGCCCGTGTGATCGCGCTGTGTTCTGCTCTCGGCGAAGGCGTCCCGGCGGCGACGATCAACCGTTGGTGTGGCTCCTCACTGGAAGCGATTGTTTCGGCTGCCAACGCCGTCGCGGCGGGCAACCGCGAGTGTGTGCTTGCCGGCGGTGTCGAAAACATGTCTCGAGTGCCGATGGATGCCGACGCCTACCAACATCTCCATCCCAAACTCGCCGAACAGTACAATATCTTCGAGCTTCAGATGGGAATGACCGCCGAACGCCTCGCCAGCGAGTACGACATTTCGCGAGACGACCAGGACGCCTATGCCCTTCGGAGCCACCGTCGGGCCGCCGCCGCAGCCGACGGTGGTCGGTTTGCCGACGAACTCGTGGCCGTTGATACCGCAGACGGCACTATTACTGAAGATGAAGGAATTCGACGCGAGACGAGTATGGACGCACTCGAGGGTCTCGAGCCAGCTTTCAAAAGCGATGGGTCGGTGACCGCAGCCAACAGCTCACAGATTGCCGACGGCGCGGCCGGCGTATTAGTAACCAGCCGAGCGTTCGCCACCGACCACGGACTCAGCGTGCTCGCCGAAGTCGGCACGAACCACGTCGCGGGCGTCGATCCCACCGTTATGGGCATTGGCCCGGTTCCAGCAACCCGTGGTCTTCTCGAGCGTGCCAACCGCTCGATTGACGACTATGGGCTGTTCGAACTCAACGAGGCGTTTGCGAGCCAGACGCTCTACTGTCTGCGTGAACTCGAGATCGACGAAGCGAAACTCAACGTCAACGGTGGAGCCATTGCGCTGGGCCATCCACTGGGTGCCACCGGGGCGCGGCTGGCTGTCACGCTGATCCATGCAATGAACAGACGGAACGTCGACCGCGGGCTGGCGACGCTCTGTGTTGGTTTCGGCCAGGGTGCAGCACTCGAGTTCTGTCGGTGAGATCGGAAACTCAAGTGTTGAGTCGCCAGCCGACAAACGGAGTTTCGGTCTCGACAGCAAGCGCCGAAAGCACTCGAGCAATCATGAGATAGCCACTGGCGAGGGTGGTAATGCCGACAATCGTCTCGTTGTCGAACGCGACCGCAAGCCGGTCGGCAAGTGTCTCGTCAACGTCTCCGCGAACTGTCGCTTGGGCGTACTCGATGAGAAGCCGCTCGGAGCGCTCGAACGACTCGAGGCGACCGTCCCCGATGGCGATGAGTTCCGTATCCGAAAGCCCGATCTCGCGGCTGATAGCGACGTGTTGGTGCCAGACGTACTCCGCGTTGGTCTCTCGGGCGACCGCCAGAATGACCAGTTCGCGCTGTGTGGCCTCGAGTCCCGAATCCCGCCAGAGGCTGCCGAGCAGTGTGCGCAGTCCATACAGTACCGCAGGGTTGTTTCCGACCGTTCGGTAGATGTTGAGCGGTGTGCCCTGTAGGGCCGAGACTAACAGATCCTGCTGGCCTGTTGGGAGCGCAGAATCAGTGATGTGTGGAACACGAGCCATGAACGCTACTGGACGGCTGAAAGCATAGCGTATCCGGTCTTTGTGTCGGATAAACTACATATTCGGGCGGTTCTATGCCTCAACCACCGCAACTGCTCGAACGGGCGCGCCGTCGCCGCCCTGAATCGAAAGCGGATACGCCTGTAGCTCGAAGCGACCGGCCAGCCGTGAGAGCCCACGGAGGTTTTCGACCAGTAGCCGACCAGCACCCAGGAGGTGACGATGAACCGGGTACCCTGCTGGCTCGTCGTCGGCCGCGTTGGCAGTTGGCGTTGGATCGACGTTAGGTGTATCAATCCCGAGGTGTAGCCCGCGGTCGGCCACCCACTTGGCGGCGTCCGTGCTCAAAAATGGATGTTCGAAATACCGGTCTGTCTCCCAGTAGTCGTCCCACCCCGTCTCGACAACGAGCAGGTCGAGGGCCTCAGAGAGGTCGCCGTCGATTCCACTGGTCAGTTTCTCGAGGCCGATTTCAGCCCGTGGCTTGAATCCGGTACAGTCGACGTGCTGGCCAGCAAACCGGAAGGTCTCGAGAGGAAACGCCGAAAGTGACCGTCCGTCGTCGATCATGTGTGCCGGCGCGTCGATATGGGTTCCTGTATGGGTGTCGATCCGAAGGGCGGTCTGGTGGTAGCCATCGGTTCCGATACTCGCGAGGGTCTCAACGCCAACCGGCGGGTCGCCCGGATAGACGGGCATGCCGTCGGCGATTGGATGCGAAAGGTCGTAGCTTGGCATACAGCCGTTCCGAACGGCGGCCGTAAGTCAGTTTGTCTCGTAGAGTGTGTCGATTTCGTCGGCATACCGCTCGGCAATTGCTGTCCGTCGGGGTTTCATCGTCGGCGTCAACAGCCCGTTTTCGACACTAAATGTCTCCGCGAGGAGCCGAACCGCACCGATTCGCTCATGCGGTTCGAACGAACCGGTGTGTGTCTCGACGGCGCGTTCAATATACGATTTGAGGCGGTCGTCTTCGACTATCTGGGCCGGCTCGTCGGGAAGATCAATCCCCTCGCGGTCGGCCCATGCCTCGAGTGCATCGAACGCTGGCACGACAAGGCAGGTAACGTATGGCCGACTGTTGCCAACGGCCACACACTGCTCGAGGAGTGGTTCGGCCTCGAGGGCGGCTTCGATCGGGGCTGGTGCGACGTTTTTGCCGGTCGAAAGCACCAGCAACTCCGTACAGCGATCGTGAAAAACAAGGTATCCGGACGGCTGGCGTTCGACGATATCGCCGGTACGGAGCCAGCGACGCCGCCCATTGGACGCATCGTCGGTCGTCACGAACGCCTTGTCGGTTGCCTCAGGGCGGTTCCAGTAGCCAGGACTCACGTTCGGGCCACTGACCAGTAACTCACCGATAGTTCCGTTGGCTTCAGGTTCGCTGTCGAAATCGACCGTCTCATCGAGACGAACCTCGAGTCCGGACAGCGGTGGGCCAATCGTACCGACGTGAGGTGCTTCCGGCGGATTCGCGCTGACAACCGGGGCGGCTTCGGTCAGCCCATAGCCTTCGAAAATCGGCACGCCCATCCCATGGAATATCGCACACAACTCTGCGGAGAGGCTGTCGCCGCCGCTGATACACAACTCGAGGTTGCCGCCGAGTTCCTCGCGTATGGACTGAAAGACGAGTCGATCAGCAATCGCGTATGCGAGTCGTAACCGACCGCTTGGCTGTGGCGTCTCATAATAGCTGCAGCCAACGTCACTTGCCCACTCGAAGAGCCGGCGGCTGATTTGCGAACTGCTGGCTCGCTGTTCGAACCGCTCGTACAGTCTGTCATAGAGTCGTGGAACCGCCGTGATCGTAGTGGGTTCGACCAACTGAAAGTCCGCCGCCAGCGTGTCACTCGAGGCTGCGTAGGCGATAGTTGCACCCGCAGCCAACATGAGATACGAACCAACGAGCCGCTCGAAAACGTGGGCCAACGGCAGCACAGAAAGATGTCGGCTGGTATGATCGAGCTGCGGCACAGCATCGTCTCGATGTGGCCGCGGGCCGAACCGTCGAAACGTCTGGTCGATGTTGGCGGTGAGATTCTGGTGGGTGAGTCTGACACCTTTGGGTTGGCCCGTCGTCCCTGAGGTGTAGACAATCGTCGCGAGATCGGTTGGCTCGAGGCTCGAACGCCAGGCGGTGACTGCCTCGGCGTCGAAGTCGGCTGTCCCGCGCTCGTAGAGCTCACCTAAGAGAAGAATGTCCTCACGGTCTCGGCATGCTGCGGCCATGCCGCTGCCGTCAGCCAGCGCGTCGATAACGACAACGAACTGTATGTCCAGGCCAGCTTCGATCGCCAACAGTTGGCTGAGTTGTTCGCCGTTTTCGACGACGACACCGGTCGGTTGGGCGTCCGAAAGCAGATACTCGAGGCGGCCGTCGGTTGCCTCAGGATAGACCGTTGTTACCACGCCGCCTGCAGTCTGTGTCGCGAGATCGACCTGTGTCCACTCCATGCGCGTCTCCGAAACGAGCGCAAGTCGGTCTCCGGGGCCGATCCCAAGCGTGCGCAAGCCGGCGGCGAGTCGCTCGACGATCGACTGCAGTTCAGTGTACGAAAGCCCAGCATACGCGCCCTCTGGTGCTGCAGGGATGACACCGCTTGTAACGAGCGAACGGTCGTAGACACCGCCTTTGTAGGATTGGGCCGCCGCCGTGGGATGCCGGTCAGCTGCTGTAGCCACTGCGTCGGGAACGCTCTGGGAACCCAACGCCGGATGGTCGAAGGCTGCTTCGTCGCTGAGAGTGGTACGGCCGCTCACAGATCCAGACCCGTCACTGCTCGGCACGGTCGAGAAACGCCAGTGCGCCCCGAACGTTGAGTTTGGTCTCTTCGCGGCCCTTTTCGTCGCCCCATATTTCGGTGAGTTCAGTGTGTTCGACGAAATGTTGGATTACCTCGTCGTCGTCCAACTGCTGGCGTTGTTGCCGGACGGCTTCGACCCACTCAACCAGCGAGCGTTTGTACGCATCCAACAACCCTTCGCTGTAGGTTCGCGGCCCGAAATGACTGAAACAGAGCAGTTCGGGCTCGAGTGACTGAATCATCGAAACGTCGGCCAAACACTGATCGACATCGAACTGTGGTGGCGGCGAGGTAACTCGAATCTCGTTTCGTAGATGAACATACAATCCGGCAGCGTCGGCCGTAAAGACGACTCCTGTGTCGGTCTCGAAGACGTGCTGGTGGGGAGCATGGCCGGGAGCCTCGTGGGCCGTCAATCGAAGGTCTCCGAGATCAATTTCATCGCTGTCGGCGAGTCCACGAATCCGATGTTCGTCGATTGGCTTGGGTTCGGTGTAATGTTTCCACATCTCACCGACGGCGGCTTTCGTGCCCTCGATGAGTCGAGTTGGATCGACTAAGTGCTTGACGGCCCGTTCGTGAACAAGTACTTCGGCGTCCGGAAACGCCTCAGCGAGAAACCCTGCACCGCCGGCATGATCCAGGTGGGCGTGTGTTGGGATGATATACGAGAGCTCGTCGATATCGAGATCCTCGAGGGCATCAAAAATATGCTCCCGGTTGGTTCCGATGCCGGTATCAATGATTGTGGGTTCGGCGACATCGAGAATGTACACAGAGCCGTAGCCCGCGACGTCGTACATCCCCGTATCGAGTGAGTGGATATCGGGATTATCCGGAACGAACTGGAGTTCACCAGCAGTCATACAGCATCTCACCGCTGGCGGCTCATTATCTATTCGGTTGCTGTCTCAAAAGACGGTACCGAGCATGACATCCTCCTCGGCGTTTAACCGAGAGGGAGCTTAGCTCCCTCAGGTAGTCGGGCGGAGCCCGACGACGCTGAGGTTTCCTCTCGCTGTCTGTGGCGGCTCCACAGACACGGAGGCAACATTCCCTTGCGGTACTCCGGTTTGTGTGTTGTTCGTCGGTCCCGTGAAGGAGTGGTGTGCTTGAATCGCTGTATCCGCTTGAACCACACAGGCCGCTGTTGCCGAGGGAACCTCGGCAAGCTGCCAGACGTAGTCTGGCAATGACGGGGGAACGCCAAACCGCCTCATTGGGATAGTGTTTGAAATCCCATTAGGAACCGCGTGTACGTACAACACGAAAATAGGCTACTCAATGATAACGCAACTCGGAGCTCTCGAATCAGCCGGGACGACGTACCACTACAGCAGTGTCCCACTCCGATGTCTCAGATCCTCTAGTATGTATAACCTCAACAATAACCGTGAACCCCAATCAGGCCCGAAGCCAGCGCAGCAGGCGTACAGCCGGGCTGGTTGCTGCTTTGAGATCTTTACGTCGCGGCGTGAATTTTAGTCGCTCTGGATATCCTTTCGGAGTTCTCTTACTCTGAGCCATTACACTATACGAATGTGACTGCATGCTCATGAATCTCTCGAAATGCTGATGAATCTTGGCAGAAAACCCATTATAAATTCATTTAATCATCACAATCTTTTGGCCAGTACTGTCTACACACCCATACGACGGTCGATTCAGCCACCTAGCCCACCCAGTTGCTGCTGGCTACCGTTTCGTATGTTACCTTGATTGCTGTAATTGTAGTTTTCTAACAGTTCTGTGCCTGCGGCAGTAATCTGTCTGTGAGTATATTGTTAGATGTTTGCCTCGAGGTCGAGCGCCTCGAGTGTCGTCGTCTCACCAAAGAGGAACTCGGTGTGTCCGACCGCGTACTCGAGATGCTCGTCTTTGAGGTATCCAAGAGCGTCTTCGACGAGTACCGGTTTGAAATCCCGCAGGCCTGCACTCGCTGCGCTGTGGAACACACAGACGTTGGCAAGCGTCCCACAGAACAGCAGTGTGTCGATGTTGTGGGCCGCAAGCCAACCTTCCAACTCGGTCTGGTAGAAGGCGTCATAGGTGTGTTTGACGATGACGTGATCTTCGTCGGCAACGGGCAGTTCGTCTACAATCTCGGCTTCCCAGGTTCCCTCGAGGACGTGTTCGCCCCAGCGGTCGAACTCGTCGTAGTAGTGGGCATCCTCGAACTGTTGGGGTGGATGAACGTCTCGAGTGTAGATCACTGGTGTCTCGGCACCACGTGCACGGTCAATCAGCTTGCCGACAGGTTCGATGGCGGCTTGGCTGCCGGGGGCGTACAGCGACCCATCCGGATGACAAAAGCCGTTCTGCATGTCGACAACGACGAGCGCGGTCGTCTCGGGATCGTATGACATACATACTGTATCGCTCGAACCTACTAAATGTCATTGGGACTTCCAGAGTCGCCGAGCGGACACCGAATAACATATACTGTAGACGTTTGTGGTCAGCATATGGACGCTCAGACCTATCGCAGTCGCGTCGAAGACGCTCTTGAGGCTGCGGACTACGAGCCAACTGAGCTCGATGAGTTTGGTACTGTCTGGCACAAAGAGACCGAAGATCCGACAATCGGTGTGACACATGTTTGTGTGACTGTCATTGAGGCCGACGGGATCGATGAGGCGTCGCTCGAAGAGACTGCCGAGACGTTCCGCAACGTCTTGGCTAGCATTGCTCCCACCGAACCGGGCGGCATGAAAAACCTCTTTGGCTACGTCGTCTTTGCTGGCGGCGAACTCAGCGACCAACTCATCGAGTTTGCTACCGAAGAATACACCGTAGCCGACCGCCGGACGAGCGTCTTTCCGTTGCTCTTTGAGTTGTCGAGCGAAACGCTTCATCTCCATCCGGTTCCACGCCTCAAGGGTCGCGGCTTTTACGAAAAACAAAAACTCGACGCCGAAGCGCTGTTTGCTGTCTGAGCGGCTGCTACTGTCGCATTTCCTGACAGGAATACCAGGACATTCGAGCCTCGAGACTGGTGAGCTACCAGTTGTTACGTGTTAGTCACTGTCATTCAGTAGATACGCAGAATCATAGGCGTACTCAGCTGGCCCACAGCCCAACGACCGGTGTGGACAGTGCTGACAGTGCGAGCCGGGGGTGGGTTCCCACGACGGTGAATCCGCCTCCTGTAGCAGTCTGACGACGTCACTCCAGTTGCCGTCGATCCTCTCGCGGTGGATCAGATCAATTGTGCCCGTCTCGCCGCCAGCCTCGCCAACGTACACATAGCCGGCCCACTCGACCGGTTCGTCAAACAGCTCCTCGCAGGCTTTCAGATACAACAACAGCTGTGTTGACCTAGAGAGTTCTCGCGTCTCGAAGGTTGTTTTGTAGTCCAACACGGCGAGGCCTTTTGCTGGAATCCGTCGAACCGAATCCATATAGCCAACCACCGGGCCGTCAACACCATCGATAGCAGTCAGTTCAAACGGCAGTTCGGCGGCAACTGGCTCCCACTGGTTGAGATCCGTCTCGAACAGCCGGTGAATACAGGTTTCGACCGCCGTACGCACTGACTCGAGGTCTCGTGCGCGAATAATCCGGTCACAGATCGAGAGCCACTCGGGTTTGTCGCGCTCGGATCGATAAAACGCCTCTTCGGCTACCGCATGGAAGACCCGGCCGACTGTTCGCCAACTCGGCTCGTCGGTTTGGCCACTGATCACATCTGTCGGCACTGGATCATCGAACCCATACAGCACGTGATCCAACAGGTGCCGGCGCGGACAGTCCGTGTACGTCTCCAAAGAACTATGGCTGTGTTGGACCGGCAACTCGAGGTCGTCGTCAAATGACAGCGACGACGAGTAGATGTCTACTGTGTTCGGGTCTTGTGGCGTCAACTGTTCGTCGAAGATGTCTTGGCCCAGCCGGTGGATCTCCTCGATTGCCTGTTTGACGTTCAGTTCGTCCTCGTATTTGTTGAAGTAGGTGATCGTCCCCGGCAGCACGTTGGCTGCCTGTGAGACCTCCTCCGAGAGGTTGACCACTGTCTCGGG
>LFCJ01000151.1_pt1 | contig 38179 bp, 31 predicted proteins | sample 643141 | NCBI WGS metagenome assembly LFCJ01 (sample SAMN03766243, study PRJNA286221) | soda lake metagenome | biome: soda lake; feature: Kulunda steppe; material: water; isolation source: sample B1-Br-g2 brine of Lake Bitter-1 | place: Russia: Kulunda steppe | collected 2010-07
CCACTACCCCTTCCTGTTCGCCCATCTTGACCGGCTTGGCTACGAGGGCTGGGTCAGCGCCGAGTACAAGCCGGCGGGCCGCACCGAGGAAGGGCTGGGCTGGCTGGACGCCGCCCGAGGCTGAAGGCACTGGCGGTCCCCTTGGGGTCTGACCCCTCAGGGCCCGCCAACGCTGGCAAAGTCGCACCGAGATACCGGCAGGCAGTTGATTTTATTCGGTTATTCGTGGGGAGGCCTCAGGGTCTGACTCCAAAGCGGCCATCAATGCGCACGACAAGAGAGACAAGAGGAGAGAGATGATGAGCAAGATCGGATTTATTGGCCTCGGCATCATGGGCCGCCCCATGGCGGGCCACCTGCTGGACGCCGGCCACGAGCTGGTCACCGTCCGCCGCGGCACCCTGGACGCCACCCTGGCCGAGAAGGGCCTGCGCGAACTCGATAGCCCCGCGGCGGTGGCCGCCGAGGCCGAGGTGATCATCACCATGGTCCCGGACACCCCGGACGTGGAGGCAGTGCTGTTCGGCGAGGGCGGCGTCATCGAGGGGCTCAAGCCCGGCACCCTGGTGATCGACATGAGCTCCATCGCCCCCATCGCCACCCAGGGCTTTGCCGAACGCATCCATGAGGCCGGCGGCGAGTACGTCGACGCCCCGGTCTCCGGCGGCGAGGGCGGGGCCATCAACGCGGCCCTCACCATCATGGTGGGCGCCACCCAGGAGGGCTTCACCCGCGCCAGGCCGGTTCTCGAGGTGATGGGCAAGACCATCACCCATATCGGCGGCCACGGCGCCGGCCAGACCTGCAAGGTGGCCAACCAGATCGTGGTGGCCCTGACCATCGAGGCGGTGGCCGAGGGGCTGCTGTTCGCTTCGAAGGCCGGCGCCGACGTGGCCAGGGTGCGCGAGTCGCTGCTCGGCGGCCTGGCCCAGTCGAAGATTCTCGACGTCCACGGTGCGCGGATGATCGAGGGCAGCTTCGCTCCCGGCTTCAAGATCAAGCTGCACCAGAAGGATCTCAACCTGGCGCTGGAGGGCGCGCGCAGCCTCGACCTGGCGCTGCCCGGCACCGCCAACGCCCAGCAGCTGTTCCAGGCCTGTGCGGCCCGGGGCGGCGCCGACTGGGACCATGCCGGCATCCTGCGCGCCCTGGAAGCGCTGGCCGACCATCGTGTCGACCAGCGGTGAGCCGGCCAGGCATGAGTCGCTCCGCCACCTCGCAGAATGAGGTGGCGGCGACAGGGAGGTGACTGCTCCCTGAGGCAGGCGTCGGGTCGTCGTCTGTCTCGCGGCCGCCGCAAGGCGGCCTTGCCCGGCGGCGGGGCAACCCCGCCCGCCGTCGGGCCTTTTTGACTCCCGAATTCCTTCCCGTTTTTTCTTTCGTCGTCGGTGGCCCTGCCGACGCCGGACCCGCCGCGAGGAGCGCCCATGACCGCGATCCCATCCCTGGAGACACCGCCGCTGGCCAGCGAGGCCGATGCCCTCGTCTGGCTGCGCGAGCTGGCCGACACCGCCGTGGCGGCGGTGCATCCCGATACCCTGCTCGAGGGTCGGCTGCCCGAGCCCGCCGCCGGGCGTACCCTGGTGGTGGGGGCCGGCAAGGCCGCCGCCGCCATGGCCGCGGCCCTGGAGCGCGCCTGGCAGGCTCACCGGCCCGCGGCGCCGCTCGAGGGCCTGGTGGTCACCCGCTACGGTCACGGCCCGCAGGCCCCGGCCGCCTCCTGCGAGCGTATCGAGGTGCTCGAGGCTGCCCACCCCATGCCCGACGACCTGGGCGAGCGGGCGGCCCGGCGCATGCTCGAGGCGGTGGCGGGGCTCGGCGAGGAGGACCGGGTGATCGCCCTGGTCTCCGGTGGCGGCTCGGCGCTGATGAGCCTGCCGGCCCCGGGCATCAGCCTGGCCGAGAAGCAGGCGGTCAACCGGGCGCTGCTGCGCTGCGGGGCGCCGATTCGCGAGATCAACACCGTGCGTCGCCACCTCTCTGCCATCAAGGGCGGACGGCTCGCGGCGGCGGCCCATCCGGCCCGGGTGGTGACCTGGCTGATCTCCGACGTGCCGGGCGACGCGCCCTCTCTGGTCGCCTCCGGCCCGACCCTGCCGGATGCCTCCACGCCGGCCGACGCCCTGGCCATTCTCGAGCGCCATGCCATCGAGCTGCCGGGAAGCGTCCGCGACCACCTGGCCCAGACCTGCGACGCCCCGTCCGCCGCCGATCCCGGCTTTGCCCGTGACGAAGCCTGGGTGCTGGCCCGGGCGGCGGATGCCCTCGAGGCCGCCCGCTCCGCCGCCGAGGCGGCCGGGGTCGAGGTGCGCCTGCTGGGCGATGATCTGGAGGGCGAGGCGCGCGAGCTGGGACGGGCTCAGGGGCGCCTGGCGCTTTCCCTGCGCGATGCGCGCCGGGAGGAGGGGGCGACGCGGCCGCTGCTGCTGCTCTCCGGCGGCGAGACCAGCGTCACCGTGCGCGGCGACGGCCGCGGCGGTCGCAACGTCGAGTACCTGCTGGGGCTCTTCGAGGCCCTGAAAGGCGCCGCGGGCATTCATGCCCTGGCCATCGATACCGACGGCATCGACGGCTCCGAGGATAACGCCGGCGCCCTGTTCGGCCCCGGTGACTGGCCGCGTGCCCGGGCCCTCGGCCTCGACTCCCACGATTACCTGTCACGTAATGACGCGTATACTTTCTTCCAGGTGCTCGACCGGCTGATCCTGACCGGGCCGACGCGCACCAATGTCAACGATTTCCGAGCCATTCTGGTCTTGCCGAGGACACCATGACGTTTCCCCCCCACGCTCCCATCCATGACCCCATCCGCCGCACCAAGATCGTTGCCACCCTGGGCCCGGCCAGCGACCGCGAGGGCGTGCTGGAGGCGATGATCGCGGCCGGCGTCGACGTGGTGCGCCTCAACTTCTCCCACGGTTCGGCCTCCGACCACCGCCAGCGCCTGACCCGGGTCCGCGAGATCGCCGATCGCCTGGGCAGAAGCGTCGCCGCCCTAGGCGACCTCCAGGGCCCCAAGATCCGCATCGCCCGCTTTGCGGACGGCGCCGTCACCCTCGAGGAGGGCGCCTCCTTCATTCTCGACATGGCGCTGGACGGCAACGCCGGCGATGCCGCCCGGGTCGGCTGCGACTATCAGCAGCTGATCGACGACGTGGCCCCGGGCGACCGCCTGCTGCTCGACGATGGCCGGGTGGTGCTCGACGTCACTACCGTCCAGGGTCGCGAGATCCACACCAGCGTGGTGGTGGGCGGCAAGCTCTCCAACAACAAGGGCATCAACAAGCAGGGCGGCGGCCTCTCGGCGCCGGCGCTCACCGACAAGGATCGCGCGGATCTCGCCACCGCCGTCGAGATCGGCGTGGATTACCTGGCGGTCTCCTTTCCGCGCAGCGCCGCCGACATGCAGGAGGCCCGCGACCTGCTCGGCGAGGCCGGCCGCGAGATCGGCCTGGTGGCCAAGCTGGAGCGCGCCGAGGCGGTAGCCGACGAGGCGACTCTGGACGGCATCATCTCGGCCAGCGAGGCGGTGATGGTGGCCCGGGGCGATCTCGGCGTGGAGATCGGCGACGCCCAGCTGATCGGCATGCAGAAGCGCATCATCAAGCGCGCTCGCAGCCTCAACCGGGCGGTGATCACCGCCACCCAGATGATGGAGTCGATGATCGAGTCGCCGCTGCCCACCCGGGCCGAGGTGTTCGACGTGGCCAACGCCGTGCTCGACGGCACCGACGCGGTGATGCTCTCCGCCGAGACCGCCGCCGGCGACTTCCCGGTGGAGACCATCGAGGCCATCGACCGCGTCTGCCTGGGCGCCGAGCGCGAGCGAATCGCCCAGGCCTCCGGCCACCGCATCCACGAGGGGTTCTCGCGGATCGACGAGACCATCGCGCTCTCGGCCATGTACGCCGCCAACCACCTGTCGGGGGTGGCGGCCATCGCCTGCATGACCTCCACCGGCTATACGCCGCTGATCGCCTCGCGCATCCGCTCGGGGCTGCCAATCGTCGGCCTGGCGCACAGCGCCATCGCCCAGCGGCGCATGGCCCTCTACCGCGGGGTGGTCTCGCTGCCCTTCGACACCCGTGACATGACGCCTCTCGAGCTCAACGAGCGGGCCCTCTCGCTGCTGGTGGAGAAGGGGATCGCCGAGCAGGGCGACCATGTGATCCTGACCCGGGGCGACCACATGAACGCCCACGGCGGCACCAACACGATGAAGATCCTCGATGTGAACGAGAGTCACGGCGGCTAGTTCTGTATACATAAAGGCGGCAGCGTGTGGCCAGTGGGTGCAAAAAGTGCGAAGGTGCCGGCAGGCGACACGGGGGCGTGACATGAGCAGGAGCTGGAAGGAAGACGTCGAGGCCGTCGTACGGGCGGGCGGGCGAATCAGCGATCGGCATATCGTCGATCAGGTGCGCCAGGCGGTGCTGGCTCAGCGCCTGCCGCCGGGCACCCGCCTGCCCGAGGTGGCGCTGGGGGAGATCTTCGGGGTGAGCCGCTCGGTGGTGCGCCGCGCCCTGACGCGTCTGGCCGCCGACCATGTGGTCGACCAGCGCCCCAACCAGATCTCCCGGGTGCGTGCCCCCAGCGTGGAGGAGACCCGCGAGACCTTCGACGCCCGCCGCCTGGTGGAGGGGGAAGTGGTCTCGCTGCTGGCCGGGCGCCTGGGGGGCGATGCCCTTGAGGCGCTGGCGGCGGAGGCCGAGGCGGAGGCCGCGGCCCACGCCCGGGGTGACGAGCCGGCGCGCATCGGCCACTCCCTGGCGATCCACCATCGCCTCGCCGAACTGTCGCCCAACCGGGTGCTCGGCAGCATGCTCACCGACCTGGTGCTGCGCACCTCCATCGTCATCGCCCTCTACAAGCGCGCCTCCCTGGCCTCCTGCTATCTGGCCGGCGATCACGCTCGCCTGCTCGACGCCCTGGCCGCCGGCGACGCCGAAGGCGCCCGGGCTGCCCTGGCCCAGCATCTGGTGAATCTCGAGGGGCTGCTCGACCTGGGCCCCCGCGGCAGCGGTACCGACCTCAAGGCGATCTTCGGCGCCGCGACGGTGGACGCCTGAGGCGCGGCTTGACCTCGGTCAGGGCCGGGCGCCAGGGGTGACGCCTGGCCTTGTCGCGGCCCGGGCCCTGGTCGACAATGCGCGCATCCCGACCCCTGCGGAGACCGTCATGCGTTCACGATACGCGGCCTGGCTGTTCGGCCTGGTGCTGCTCTTCCCGGCCACCCTGCTCAAGGCCGAGGTGCCCACGGTGGCGGCGGCCTCGGATCTGCAGTTCGCCCTGACCGAGGCCGCCGAGCGCTTTCGCGCCGAGACCGGCCGCGATCTGCGCCTCAACTTCGGCTCCTCGGGCAACTTCCGTCGCCAGATCGCACAGGGGGCGCCCTTCGAGCTCTACCTCTCCGCCGACGAGGCCTATGTGCTGGCGCTGCATGACGAGGGACGCACCGAGGACGCGGGCGTGGTCTACGCCATCGGTCGGCTGGTGTGGATGCAGCGTCCCGGTCGCGATGACCTGCCGGACGAGGAAGACCCCCTGACCGGGGTGCGGGAGTCGCTGGCGGCTCAGGCGGCAGGAGAGGGCAGACCGCGTATCGCTCTGGCCAACCCGGACCACGCCCCCTACGGGGTGGCCGCGCGACAGGCGCTGGAGCATGCCGGCCTCTGGGCGGAGAGCGCACCGCTGCGCGTGCTCGGCGAGAACGTCTCCCAGGCGGCCCAGTTCGCGCTGAGCAGCGACGCCCGCGGCGGCCTGGTGGCCTGGTCCCTGGCGCTGGCCCCGGCGCTTGCCGAGCGCAGCGAGCACGTGCTGATCCCCGAGGCCTGGCATGCGCCGCTGGTGCAGCGCATGGCGCTGGTCGAGGGGGCCGGGGAGACGGCGCGGGCCTTCTACGCCTGGCTGCAGGAAGAGGAGGCCCGCTCGATCCTGATCGATTACGGCTTCCGCTTGCCGGGCGAGGGCCGTCAACCCACCGTCGCGGGTGAGACCGCGCCCTGATGGACTGGACGGCCCTCTCGGTCTCACTGCGCCTGGCCGTCTTCACCTGCCTGCTGCTGCTGCCGGTGGGGCTGTGGCTGGGGCGCGCCCTGGCCACCGCCCGCTTTCGCGGCAAGCCGCTGTGCGAGGCGCTGGTGGCGCTGCCGCTGGTGATGCCGCCCACGGTGCTGGGCTTCTACCTGATGCAGGCCTTCGGCACCGAGGCGCCCTTCGGCGGACTCTGGGCCCGGCTGTTCGGCTCCGGGCTCAACTTCACCTTCACCGGCATCCTGATCGCCTCGCTGGTGGCCAACCTGCCCTTCGCGGTGCAGCCGATCCAGCGCGCCTTCGAGACGGTGCCGGCCAATCTGCGCGAGGCGGCCTGGTGCAGTGGGCTTTCCCCCTGGCAGACCTTCCTGCGCATCGAGCTGCCCCTGGTGTGGCCGGGGATCATCTCGGCCCTGGCGCTCACCTTCGCCCATACCCTGGGCGAGTTCGGGGTGATCCTGATGGTGGGGGGTGCCATCGACGGCGAGACCCGCACCCTGGCCATCGCCATCTATGACCGGGTGCAGGCCTTCGACGAGACCGGGGCGGGGATCATGTCGGCCATGCTGCTGCTGGTCTCCTTCCTCACCATCGGCGTGGTCTACGGCCTGGCGGGCCGGCGGAGGTGGCGGCGTGTCTGAACGCATCGCGTCGCCCGGTCGCCTGACGGTGAGTCTGCACCAGGCGGGCCCCATTCCCCTGGCCGCCGACTTCCACTGCGAGGCCGGCGAGCTGCTGGCCCTGGTGGGGCCCTCGGGCAGCGGCAAGACCACCCTGCTGCGCGCCATCGCCGGCCTCTACCGCCCCGCCGGCGGGCGGATCGACTGCGGCGGCGAGGCGTGGTTCGACGCCGCGCGCCGGCTCTCCCTGCCGCCCCAGGGGCGCCGGGTGGGGCTGGTCTTCCAGGACTATGCGCTCTTTCCCCACCTCACCGCCCTGGGCAACGTCATGGTGGCCCTGGATCATCTGCCGCCCCGGGAGCGCCGCCGCCAGGCGACCGCCTGGCTCGAACGGGTGCATCTCGCGGGCCTGGAGGCGCGCCACCCGGCGCGGCTCTCCGGGGGCCAGCGTCAGCGGGTGGCCCTGGCCCGGGCCCTGGCCCGCCAGCCGCGGGTGCTGCTGCTCGACGAGCCTTTCTCGGCGGTGGACCAGGTGACCCGGCGCCGCCTGCAGCGCGAGCTGGCCATGCTGCGCGAACAGATCCGCATCCCCATCGTGCTGGTGACCCACGATCTGGACGAGGCCGCCGCCCTGGCCGATCGCCTCTGCGTGCTGCACGGCGGACGCAGCCTGCAGGCGGGCCCGCCCGATGCGCTGTTCCGCCGCCCGGTCTCGGCGGAGGTGGCCCGGGTGCTGGACCGCCACAACCTCTTCGCGGGAGAGGTGGTGGAGGAGGGCGGCGAGCGGCGTCTGGCCTGGGGGCCCTGGCGTCTGGAGGTGGCGGCAGGGCTCGAATCGCTGCCCGTCGGCGAGCGGGTCACCTGGTATCTGCCCCCCTCGGATGTGGTGCTGCATCGGCGCGGGCGACCCTCCCGGGGGGAGCGGGAGAACCCTGTCCGGGCCCGGGTCGACTCCCTGGTGGTGCTGGGCGGGGTGACGTCGGTGGCACTGGCCTTCGAGCATACCGAGCGCACCCTGGGCTTCGAGATCGCCACCCATGCGGCGCGCCGCAACGGTCTGGCCCGGGGCGAGGAGGTGCAGGTCTCGCTGCTCGCCGCGGGTATCCACCTGATGGGGGCGGAGACGCCGCCGGCCACGACGAGGACGACAGGATGACGGGAATTCGGCAACGCGGGCTGATGCTGGCGCTGCTGCTGGCCCTCCCGCCGGGCGTGGCGGCCGAGGCGCGTGGCCCCGGCGGTCTGGAGGTGCAGCCGCTGGTGGTGCACGCCGCCCAGGGGCCGCAGCGGTTTGACGTGGAGGTGGCGCGCACCACCAGCGAGCGCAGTCGAGGCCTGATGGAGCGCGAGTACCTCGACGAGGAGGCCGGCATGCTGTTCCTCTATCGGTCGACTCAGTCAGCCCGCAGCGGCTTCTGGATGTATCGCACCCTTATCCCCCTGGATATCGCCTTTATCGGCGAGGAGGGGCGTATCGCGGCGATCTTCACCATGTGGCCCTGCGCCTCGGAGAATCCGGCGGAGTGTCCGGTGACCTACCCCGGGGTGCCCTACCGAGCGGCGCTGGAGGTCAACGCCGGCCTCTTCGAGCGCCTGGGCATCGCTGAAGGCGACTGCGTCAGCTGGCCCGGGAGTGGCGGCCACTGCCAAGGCAAGCCAGCGGCATGGGGCCGAGGCAGCCTTGACCCAGGGCACCCGACAGTGCCGAGGGATAGCGCGGTTCAGTCCGCTCCCTGAAGGCTGTCCAGGGTGCGTCGATGGAGCTCGGCGCTCCGGGTATCGAAGAGCACGAAGCGAACCCGCTCGACATGCGGGCAGTCGGGCAGGGTGGCGATCACGGTGGCCAGCGCCACCCTTGCCGCCTCGGCCGGCGGATAGCCGAAGGCGCCGGCGGAGAGCGCAGGAAAGGCGAGACTCCTGACGCCGTGCGCTTCCGCCAGCTCGAGGGCGCTGCGGTAGCAGGCGGCGAGCAGCGCCTCGGCGGGCTCGTCGCGGCCGTAAACGGGCCCCAGGCAGTGAATCACATGGCGGTTGGGCAGGCCGAAGGCGTCGGTGATCACCGCCTGGCCGGGCTTGATGGGGGCCAGCGGACGGCAGGCGCGGTCAAGCTCGGGGCCGGCGGCGCGATGCAGGGCGCCGGCCACGCCGCCGCCGGGGCGCAGCTCGGCGTTGGCGGCGTTGACCACGGCATCGATGTCGTCCTGGCGGGCGATATCGCCCTGGAGGCACTCGAGGGTAGCGTTCATCATGGTGTTTTCCTGAGCGGGGGAGAGCCTCTACCAGTCTGGCCGTTCTTGTCGGGGCCGGGCAATGTGCGGGTGCGGCGTCTGGACGCCTGTGGGCGAGCGGGGAATGGTATATGATAGCGTCCTAACCATATTCCTTGCTGTCCGTCAGGAGCCGTCATGTTCTTTCCTCCCCGCCTCGCGCCCCTGGTCTTCTCCGTGCTGATGTCCGTCTACATGGTGACGCTGATGACCTTCGTGATCACCTGGGTCAATACCGGCCTCGGGGAAGGCTTCGCGGGACGCTGGTGGCGCGCCTTCTATATCGCCTGGCCGATCGCCTTCGCGCTGATCCTGGTGGGCGCGCCGCGCCTGCAGCGACTGGCCGCCAAGCTGATTCGCCAGCCCTCCAGGTGAGCCGTTGGCACTGAACGAACTGTTGCATGATTGGCGTCTTCCCGCGACATTCGTTGCAAATCGGCGCAGAAGCTTGCTCTTTACTCGCCAGATCTGTACCAATAGCCACCCCCGATGAGACGGCGGTGGCTCCTGCCCCCCGGGCAGGGGGCACGGACAACGACGAGGAGGCGAGATGAACCAGCGCATCAATATCGAGCTCGGCAGTCCCGAGGCCGAGGCCTTTGAAGCCCGGCAGTTCAAGGTCTATACCCACCGTCAGCTCGACAAGATCGAAGCGATTCAGAATCTGCCTGACGACCTGCGCTTCGACATGCGGGTCGTCAGTCAGGTGCTGCCGTTTCGCGTCAACGAGTACGTGATCGAGGAGCTGATCGACTGGAACAACATTCCGGCGGACCCGGTCTTCCAGCTCACCTTTCCCCAGCGCGGCATGCTCAAGCCGGAGCACTTCGACGAGGTGGCCGAGCTGGTGCGTAGCGGTGCCACTGCCGCCGAGATGAAGCCGGTGATCGAGCGCGTCCGCAGCGAGCTCAACCCACACCCGGCGGGGCAGATGGACCTCAACCTGCCGCTGCTCGACGGCGAGCCGCTCCCCGGCATGCAGCACAAGTACCGCGAGACGGTGCTCTTCTTCCCCAGCCAGGGCCAGGTCTGTCACAGCTACTGCACCTTCTGCTTCCGCTGGGCGCAGTTCGTGGGCGACAAGGACCTGAAGTTCGCCTCCAGCGAGGCGGATTCTCTGCACCGCTACCTGGCCGAGCACACCGAGGTCACCGATCTGCTGATGACCGGCGGCGACCCCATGGTGATGAAGGCCAAGCACCTGCGCCAATACCTGGAAGGCTTGATGAAGCCCGAGCTGGACCATGTCCAGGACATCCGCATCGGCACCAAGAGCCTGACCTTCTGGCCCTACCGCTTTGTCACCGACCCGGACGCCGAGGATATCCTCGAGCTCTTCCGCGAGCTGACCGCGGCCGGCAAGCACGTCGCCTTCATGGCGCACTTCAACCACTGGAAGGAGATGGATACCCCCATCTGCCGCGAGGCGATCCGCCGCATCCGCGCCACCGGGGCGGAGATCCGCACCCAGGCGCCGCTGCTCAAGCATATCAACGACGATGCCGACCAGTGGGCAAAGATGTGGACCCAGCAGGTGCGCCTGGGGATGATCCCCTACTACCTGTTCGTGGAGCGCGACACCGGCGCCCGCCACTACTTCGAGGTGCCGCTGGTGCGCGCCTGGGAGATCTACCGCGAGGCCATGAAGCAGGTGCCGGGCCTGGCGCGTACCGCCCGGGGGCCGTCGATGTCCGCCGATCCCGGCAAGGTCGAGATCCAGGGCGTCACCGAGATCAAGGGCGAGAAGGTCTTCGTGCTGCGCTTTATCCAGGGCCGCGACCGCGACTGGGTGCAGCGCCCCTTCTTCGCCAGGTACGACGAAGAGGCGACCTGGCTCAACCATCTGGAGCCGGCCTTCGGCGAGAGCGAGTTCTTCTTCGAGGCCGAGTTCGCCGCCATGAAGGACGAGAAGCAGGCGCTGATCATGAAGGCCTCCTGAGCCGCTTCCTGCCGCCCGTTCGAAAAAACCGCGCTTCGGCGCGGTTTTTTCGTTAACAGCGCCACAAGCAAACGCCTCATAAACGCTAGGAAGGGCTAGTCTAAGGGGCTAGAATCCTGCCGTCATCGGCCCATACCGTTACCCGATAGCGTTTATTTCGGCTAAAGTAGCAGGGCGCGGTGGATCAGCGGGGGTAACCCGTCACTGCCTTGTGTATCTGCCTACAATGCAAAAAAGAGGTGTCTTCATGAAACGCCATGCCTTTTCGGCTGCTGCCTTCTCCGGTGCCCTGCTCGGCGCCGCGATGTTCTCGGCGCCCGCCGTCGCCGACAATCGCTACATCACCATCGGGACCGGCGGCCAGACCGGCGTCTACTATGTGGTCGGCCAGTCGGTGTGCCGCATGGTCAACCGCGGCAGCGACGAGCACAACATCCGCTGCAACGCCCCCTCCACCGGCGGCTCCGTGGCCAACGTCAACGGCATGAAGAGCGGTGAGCTGGACATGGGCGTCGTGCAGTCCGACGTCCAGTATCGCGCCTATCACGGCGAGGACAACTTCGCCGATGACGGGGCCTGGGAAGACATGCGCGCCGTCTTCACCATGCACGGTGAGCCGCTGACCGTGGTGGCTCGCGCCGACTCCGGCATCGAGCACTTCAGCGACTTCCCCGACAAGCGCGTCAATATCGGCAACCCGGGCTCCGGCCAGCGCAACACCATGAACGTGGTGATGGACGCCATGGGCTGGGACACCGACACCTTCTCGCTGGCTTCCCAGCTGGATGCCGCCGAGCAGGCCGCGGCCCTGTCCGACAACAACATCGATGCCATGGTCTATGTGGTGGGCCACCCCAACGGCTCCATCCAGGAGGCCACCACCACCATCGATGCCCGCATCATCCCGGTGACCGGCGACGAGATCGACGCCCTGGTGGAAGAGTATCCCTACTACACCCAGTCGGTGATCCCGGGGGGGCTCTACCGCGGCAACGACGAGGACGTCGAGACCTTCGGCGTGGCGGCGACCTTCGTCTCCTCCACCGATGTGGACGAGGACGTGGTCTACGAGACCGTCAAGGCGGTGTTCGAGAACTTCGAGCGCTTCAAGCGTCTCCACCCGGCCTTCGAGAACCTCAACGAAGAAGACATGATCTCCGACGGTCTGACCGCTCCGCTGCACGCCGGCGCCGAGCGCTACTACCGCGAGCGCGGCTGGATCGAGTGATTCCGGCGGCGTCAGCCAATCACCCGTGGTGATGGATGCGCGGACCCCCTCGGGGCGTCCGCGCATCTCGTTGGGGGCCCGCGTCGGGCAACCCATCACGGGCAGGGACAGATACGATACTTGACTGCGGGCAGGGCCAGCACATGACTGACGAGAAAACACAGGCGCGCGCGTCGGAGAGCGACCTGGAGGATATGGTCGCCTCCAGCGACTCGGGAGCGCGCAAGCCGCTGGGGGCGCCGGGCAAGCTGCTGGTGGGGATTGCGGCCGCCTGGTCGCTGTTCCAGCTGTGGATCGCCTCGCCGCTCCCCTATATCTTTCGCTTCGGGGTCTTCAACGCCACCGAGGCGCGCTCCATCCATCTGGCGTTCGCCCTCTTTCTGGCCTTCATGGCCTATCCGGCGCTGAAGCGCTCACCCCGCGACCGCATCCCGATCCAGGACTGGCTCTTCGCGGCGGTGGCGGCCTTCTGTGGCGCCTACATGTTCCTCTTCTACGACCAGCTCTCCGAGCGGCCCGGATCGCCCCTGACCCAGGATGTGATCATCGGTGTCATCGGTATCGTGATGCTGCTCGAGGCCGCGCGCCGCTCCCTGGGGCCGCCGCTGGCCATCGTCGCCTCGGTCTTCATTCTCTATTCGCTGTTCGGCCCCTACATGCCGGGGATCCTGGCCCACCGCGGGGTCAGCATCAACGGGCTGATCAATCACCAGTGGCTCACCGCCCAGGGGGTCTTCGGCATCGCCCTGGGGGTCTCGACCAGCTTCGTCTTCCTCTTTGTGCTCTTCGGCGCCCTGCTCGACAAGGCCGGGGCCGGCAACTACTTCATCAAGGTGGCCTTCTCGATGCTGGGCCACTACAAGGGCGGACCCGCCAAGGCGGCGGTGGTGGCCTCGGGCATGACCGGCCTGATCTCCGGCTCCTCCATTGCCAATACCGTGACCACCGGCACCTTCACCATCCCCATGATGAAGCGCGTCGGCTTTCCGGCGGAGAAGGCCGGCGCCGTGGAGGTCTCCTCCTCGGTGAACGGCCAGATCATGCCGCCGGTGATGGGGGCCGCGGCCTTCCTGATGGTGGAGTACGTCGGCATTCCCTACGTGGAGGTGATCAAGCACGCCTTCCTGCCGGCGCTGATCTCCTATATCGCCCTGATCTACATCGTCCACCTGGAGGCGCTCAAGGCCAACATGACCGGCCTGCCGACCAGCAATCCGGCGCGTCCCTTCCTCAACAAGATGATCGGCTTCTTGACCGGCCTGATCCTGCTGATGGCGCTCTCCTTCGTGGTCTATTACGGCCTCGGCTGGCTCAAGCCGGTGCTGGGCGGTGCCACGCCCTGGGTGGTGGCCGTGGCCCTGACCGTGATCTATGTCGCCCTGCTCAAGGTCGGCGCCAACTACCCGGAGCTGGAGCTCGACGACCCCAGCTCCCGGGTGGTCAAGCTGCCCCAGACCCGGCCCACGGTGATGGTGGGGCTGCACTACATCCTGCCGGTGATCGTGCTGGTGTGGTGCCTGATGGTGGAGCGCCTCTCGCCGGGGCTCTCCGCGTTCTGGGCCACGGTGTTCATGATCTTCATCATGATCACCCAGCGCCCGCTGATCGCGCTCTTCCGCGGTCGCAGCCGCCTGGCCGCCGATACCATGGAGGGCTTCAAGGATCTGTGGGACGGCCTGGTGGCCGGCGCCCGCAACATGATCGGCATCGGTATCGCCACCGCCACCGCCGGCATCATCGTCGGGGCGGTCTCCCAGACCGGCGTCGGCCTGGTGCTGGCCGACGTGGTGGAGATCCTCTCCATGGGCAATCTGATGCTGATCCTGCTGCTCACCGCGCTGCTCAGCCTGATCCTCGGCATGGGCCTGCCCACTACCGCCAACTACATCGTGGTATCGGCGCTGATGGCGCCGGTGATCGTGATGCTGGGCCAGCAGAACGGCCTGATCGTGCCGCTGATCGCCGTGCACCTCTTCGTCTTCTACTTCGGCATCATGGCGGATGTGACGCCGCCGGTGGGCCTGGCATCCTTTGCGGCGGCGGCGGTCTCCGGCGGTGATCCGCTGCGCACCGGCTTCCAGGCCTTCTACTACAGCCTGCGCACCGCGGCGCTGCCCTTCCTGTTCATCTTCAACACCGATCTGCTGCTGATCGACGTGGGGTGGCTGCAGGGGATAGCGATATTCATCGTGGCGACCATCGCCATGCTGATCTTCGCGGCGGGCACCCAGGGCTTCATGATCGTGCGCAACCGCTGGTACGAGTCGATCCTGCTGCTGCTGGTGGCCTTCACCCTGTTCCGCCCCGGCTTCTGGATGGACAAGATCCACGACCCCTACCAGTCGGTGCCCCCCAGCGAGTTTGCCCAGGCGCTGGGCGAGGTGGAGGACGGCAGCAACCTGCGGGTGCAGATTGCCGGCGAGGACGCCTTCGGTGATCCCATGACCACCTTCATCCTGGTGCCGGTGCCGCGAGGGGATACCCCGGAGGAGCGCATGGAGCGCCTGGGCATGGAGCTCTGGGTCGACGGCGACCAGACCCTGGTGGACTTCGTGGAGTTCGGCGGCCTGGCCCAGGATCTGGGCTTCGATTTCGACCAGGAGATCCTCGAAGTGATGGCGCCGGTGGACCGCTGGGCCAAGGAGTGGATGTGGATACCGGGCTTCCTGGTATTTGGTGCAATCGTGCTGCTGCAGCGCCGCCGGCGTGATGCCAGCGTCGCTACCGCTTGACGGAGGAGATGACCATGTACAGCAAGATCCTGCTGCCGGTGGACCTCAACGAGGAGCTCTCCTGGAAGAAGGCGCTGCCCACAGCGATCACCCTGTGTCGGACCTTCGGGGCCTCGCTGCACGTGGTGACGGTGCTGCCGGACTACCGCATGCCGCTGGTGGGCTCCTACTTCCCCAAGGACTTTGCCAGCAAGGCCCACGAGGCCGTCACCGAGGCGCAGCATCAGTTCATCGCTGAGCACGTGCCCGAGGATATCCAGACCCAGACGGTGATCGTCGACGGCTCGCCCTGGGAGGCGATCATCAAGGCGGCCAAGAAGCTCGAGGTCGACCTGATCGTGATGGCCTCCCATAACAAGCGCAAGTTCGCCGACTACGTGCTTGGCCCCAACGCCGAGCACGTGGTGCACCACTCCAAGATGTCGGTAATGATCGTGCGCTGAGCGCCCGGGGCGCCCTCGCGGGCGTCTCGGTCTCTATCCGCAACGCAGCCGCCCCGGCCATCTGGCCGGGGCGGCTGCGTTGGGCGAGTAGCGTCTGTGACCTCGGGCTGAGGCCATGGGGGCGGCATGCTCAACCGAGGCTCAGGCTCGCCTCGTGGCGGGCGCTCTCCCCGCTGTCGTCCTGCCACTCGAATACCACCTCGGCATCCTCGGTGGGGGAGAGGTGAAAGCGCAGGTAGGGGTTGGCCGACACCGCCTGGTGGAGGTCGGCGGCGAAGGCGGTGTCGCCATCGAGGGTGACCGTGAAGCGCTCGAGGATATGGCGCGGCAGCGTCTCGCCGTCGGCACCTTCGCGCAGGCCGGTTTCCATGGGGTGGTTGATCAGGGTGCGCACCTCGCCGGGCTCGCCGGCGGTGAAGCGCTCGGGCAGGCTGACCCGCGGGTTGGCCAGCGCCTCGGGGCCCTGGTCGTCGCCGCGCATCAGGCAGCCGCTCACCGTGATGCGAACCTCCCGGGCGGTGGCGAAGGTCTCGCCCCGGTGACTCTTCGCGATGGCGATCACCTCCTGGCTCTCGTTGAGGCGCACCCGGGTGGAGATCTCCGGCAGCCCCCCCTGAGGAGTGAGCTGGAAGCTGGCGATCTCGGGCGCCGGGTTGCCGGTGGCGAAGAGGTGGATCTCGCTCAGGTGGTCGTCATCGGCCAGGGCCCCCTCGAAGCGCACCGTCAGCGGGACCGCGGCGCCGTCTTCCGACACGTGGGGCAGCTCCAGCACCAGGCCCTCGGTGGCCGGCGTGGCATCGCCCAGCCGCTCGCTGGCGGCCTCCAGGCGCTGCCAGGGGCCCTCGGCCAGCGCCTGGGAAGAGAAGCCCAGTGAGGAGAGGGCCATCAGGGCAGCGCCCGCCAGCAGGCGGCGGCGGGAGAGCGGGCGTCGAGTCAGCGGATGGGGCATTGGGCAGGTTCCTGTGGGTCGGTCAGGTCGTCGGCGCATTGGACAGTGAAAGCGGCCCCCTGATCCCCAGCCGGGCGCCGGCGACGATGCCGGCCAGGGCCGCGAAGCTGGGCAGCGCCAGGGTCGAGAAGCCGGAGAGCCCCTGGCCGATGGAGCAGCCCAGGGCCAGCACGCCGCCGATGCCCATCAGGGCGCCACCGGCCATGCTGCGGCCCATCTGGCCGGGCCCGCTGAAGCCCTGCCAGCGGAAGTCCCGGCGCAGGAGCGCCATGGCCAGGGCACCGGCCAGCACGCCGCCCACCACGCTGACGCCGAAGCCGAGGCGGGTGCCGGTGGCCAGCATGGCGTACTGCAGGCTGTCGCCGATGGGGGCGATGAAGGTGAGGGTGGCCAGGCGTACCGGCTCGAAGTCATCGAAGCCCAGCACGCCGGTGGCGACCCAGCCTGCGGGCACCAGGGCGCCGATGACGAGTCCGCCGAGCCACTCTCGCGGCGAGGCGCGAAAGTCGCGGCTCGCCAGCGCCCAGGCGCTGAGCGCGCCGCCCAGCACGAGGGCCGGCAGCCAGGCGGGCACGCCGAGTAGCCGAGGGAGGTCCCGGGCGGGCAGCGCGAGCGACGTGGCGCCTTCCAGCCAGACCCGCAGCGGGGCGAGCAGGCCGGAGAGCGTCATGCCGGCGGCGAGCCCGAGGCAGACCAGCACCACGAAGCTTCTCAGGTTGCCGCCGCCCAGCAGCACCAGGGAGCGGGCGCCGCAGCCGTTGGCCAGGGTCATGCCGTAGCCGAACAGCACGCCGCCCAGGGGCACCGCCAGCCAGGAGGCGCCGGGCGGCAGGTAGAGAGCGCCGCCCAGGGAGAGCACGCCGAAGGCCGCCAGTGCCTGGGTGCCCAGCAGCGCCACTGCCATGGCCAGGGCGAAGGCGCGCAGCTTGAGGGTGTCGTGTCGGGTCCAGGCGTTGGCCAGGCCGCGCATCAGGCAGAAGCCGGTGGCCTGGCCGGTGGCGCCGAAGACGAGTCCGATCACCAGGCCCGACCAGGCCACCAGTTCGGTATGGCTCATCGGCGATTCCTTCGGTCATTCAACAAGCGGGGCCACCCAAGGGCGGCCCTGCGCATCATACCGTCGCTACCGTGTCAGACGCTGGTGCCCCAGGTGTCCTGGCAGATGGCGTTGTACCAGCCCACGGCGTACTCGGCTTCCAGGGCGCGGATATGGTCCGGCGCATCGGCCGGGCTCAGCCCGCCGGCCCCCTCCACCTCGGCGATCACGCCCTCCTGCACCCGGTAGACCCCGGCCACCGAGATGCCGTACTCGGGGCCGATCAGGCTGTAGCAGGTGTTGGTCCAGTAGGGCTCCGGCGCGCTGCGGCCCGAGAGCTCCGCGGCGATGGCCGCGGCCACCACCTTGGCCTGGTTGTTGGCACAGAAGCCCGACTTGGGCATCGGGGCCGCCACCGTGGCGTCACCCACCACGTAGACGTCGCGGACGCGCTCGGACTCGAAGGTCGCCGGCTTGACCGGCACCCAGCCGGAGTCGTCGGTGACCCCGGCGCGCTCGGCGATGAAGCCCGCCTTCTGGGGAGGAATGACGTTGAGCACGTCGGCCCGATGACGGGTGCCGAACTCGGTCTCCACCTCCAGGTTCTCGGCGTCGACCCGGGTCACCCGGCCGTCGTCGGAGAGCCCGACCCATTCGATGCGGTCGCCGTAGAGGCGCTCCCAGCCGGCGGTGAACAGCCCCTGCTTGGAGAAGCTGTCCTTGGCGTCGAGGATCAGCACCTTCGAGTTGGGCTTGTGCTGACTGAAGTAGTGGGCCACCAGGCTGGCACGCTCGTAGGGCCCCGGCGGGCAGCGGTAGGGGTTTTCCGGCGCCACCATCACGAAGGTGCCGCCGTCGTCCATCGCCTCGAGCTGGCGACGCAGCAGCTCCGACTGGGCGCCGGCCTTCCAGGCGTGGGGGGCGAGCTCGGCGGCGGCTTCGTCGTAGCCCTCCAGGCCGTTCCAGCGGAAGTCGATGCCCGGCGAGAGCACCAGGCGGTCATAGGCCAGGGTCTCGCCGTTGGCGAGGTGCACGCGGTGGCCGTCGGGGTCGACGTCCTCGGCCAGGCTGTGCACCACCCGCACGCCGTAGCGGTCGCGCAGCTCGTCATAGCCGTGGGCGATGGAGCGCATGTCGCGCAGGCCGCCCAGGAAGAGGTTGCTGAACGGGCAGGTGTAGAAGACCTCGGCGGGCTCCACCAGGGTGACCTCGATGGCCGGGTTGGCCCGCTTGAGGTACTTGGCGGCGGTGGCGCCGCCGAAGCCGCCGCCGATCACCACCACGCGGCCGGCGGAGCCGTTGGCGATGGCGAAGGGGGCGATGCCGCCCAGCAGGGGCAGGGTGGAGGCGGCCCCCATGCCCTGCAGCAGCTGGCGGCGGGTCAGCCCGGGGCGGCGGGTGTGACGAGTCCGGTCGTCGTGCTGGCTCATGGTACGTCTCCCTGAGGGCCGGGGTTCTCGGCGAAGTGCCGGGCCAGCGCGGCCAGCTCCTCATCGCTGAAGCCCTTGGCGATGCGGTTCATGACGGTGGTGTCCTCCACCTCATCGGCCTTGAAGGCGAGCATGCGGGACTCCAGCAGCGATGCCGGGCGGCCGGCAATGGCGGGGACCGCGCCGGCGAGGCGACCGTCGGTGCCGTGGCAGCTGGCGCAGCCGCCGGCCATCACCTCGAGCTGCTCGCGGGAAAACTCGTTTTCGGCCTGGGCCGTGCTGGCCAGGCCACCAAGCAGCAGGACAATCGACAGGGTCGACGCCCGGCGCCATGACAGGATCATCGTCAGTTCCCCTTTTTTCTTTTAGGAAGGCTATCGGGATCTTAATGCTATGGCAGCCGCGCTGATGTGCCCAAAGAACGTTTCGTGATCGCCTTATGAAGAAGCCGCTTGGCCCACACCGTGGAAAGCCGCGGCGTCCCGCGTCTGCAGAATTGATCCCGCTCAGCTACATTAAAACTGTGTTAAGCGATGAAGCCGGCATGAAGGCATGGGTCTGTGTCGGGGTTGGCCCGCCAGGCGGGCATCACATGGCGCAACAGGGGTGACAGCATGAACGCGGCAACAACAAGAGCGAATGACAAGGCTGCAGCGCCCAGGGTCAAGATCACCATCAACCCGGTGGGCATGGATCGGCCGCGGGCCTGGCTGGCAGCCGGCATCGAGGACTTCCGCCAGGCGACGGCGGTGAGTCTTGCCTACGGCATGTTCTGGGTGGGCCTGAGCATTGCCATCACCGCAGGCGCCATCATCCTGGGGCTGTGGCACTGGCTGCTGCCCATGGTGGCGGGCTTCATGTTTGTCGGCCCGCTGGTGGCGGTGGGCTCCTACGGCGTCAGCCGAGCGCTGGAGGCCAACCGGGCGCCGCATCTGGGGGATGCCTTCGGGGCCTGGCGACCCCACGCCGGTCAGCTCGCCATGATGGGCGTGATGATGATGATCTTCTTCCTCGCCTGGATTCGCCTGGCGACCCTGCTCTTCGCCCTCTTCTTCGGCTTCGAGGTCCCGAGCCCTGCCACGCTCTACTCGGCCCTGCTCACCACGCCTCAGGGGCTGGGCATGATCGCCGTGGGGACGGTAATGGGCGGCATTCTCGCCTTCGGGGCCTTCACCATCAGTGCGGTGGCGATCCCGACCCTGATGCACCATGACCTCACCTTCATGGAGGGGATCGAGGCCAGCGTGCGCTCCGTGGCCCGCAACTTCCGCCCGATGCTGCTGTGGGCGGCCATCCTGACCGGCTGCGTGCTGGTGGGGGTGATGACCTTCTACATCGGGCTGGCGCTTATCCTGCCGGTGCTGGGCCATGCCAGCTGGCATGCCTACGAGGATCTGGTGCGCGTCGAGGTGATCGAGGAGAGCGAGCCGCTGCAGGGGTGAGCTGCCTCGCCCCGACGGAGTCTGGCCACTATGCTGGGGGCATCGATGCCCCCTTTCTCATTGCTGGCCCGGGGCCAGCGTCCGCAAGGTGATGCCATGCCGATACCGCGCCCGCTTGCCTGCCTGCCGCTCCTGTGGCTACCCCTGATGCCGATCCACGCTCAGCCTCTTCCCCTCACCGTGTCCGCGGGCGGTCATCTCATTGCCCACGAGCTCGACGCCTGCCTGGCCGAGGCTCAGGGACAGCCCGAGCCTGCCCTGCGCTGCGCCCGGAAAGCCGGGGGCCGCTGGGAGGAGGAGGTCGGGCGCCTTGGCGCCCGGCTGGACAAGGTGCTCGGGCGGGAGGCACGCCTGGCGCTCGAGGCCTCCCGGGCTGCCTGGGAACCCGCGCGGGAAGCCGACCTGGCGCTGGTCGAGACCTATCATGGCCAGCTGGCCGAGTCGGGTCTGGGCGACCCGGAGCTGCTGCCGCTGTCGCGCCAGCTGCACCGCAATGCGGTGTGGGAGCAGCGTGCTCGCTATCTGCAGCGGCTGCTGGATGGCCTGGAGGAGCGCCTGTCGGAATCGGCCCGCCAGGCACCATGATGGTCATCGGGGAGGCATGTCCCGACTGACCTTTGTGGCGTGATGGGGTAGGCTTGTGCGCCATCATGATTCCTGCCCCGGGAGTGCTCTCATGCGCCGACGCGTCCTGCCCCTCCTGCTCGCCCTCGTGCCGCTCCTGTGGCTGCCGTCGTCGGCTTTCGCCGGCGAGGCGCTGCCCGAGCCGAGCGGCGAGGTGCTGCTCACCATCAGCGGGAACATCGACTGTCCCAACGTGGGCGACGAGGCCTTGTTCGATCGCGAGATGCTGATGGATATCGCTCCCACCGTGACCGAGACCCGGACGCCCTGGCACCCCGATCTCGGCCGCTACGAGGGGCCGCTGCTGCGGGAGGTCCTGGCGGCGGCCGGCGTGCGCGGCGAGCGCGTTCGGGTCAGGGCGCTGAACGACTTCGAGGCGGAGATCCCCCTCGCCCAGCTGCATGAGTACGATGTCATCCTGGCCATGAAACGCAACGGGTCGCCATTGCAGATTCGCGAGTTTGGCCCGCTGTTCGTGCTCTACCCCTTCGACGAGCACCCGGAACTGCTCAACGAGACCGTGCGTTTCCGCTCGGTGTGGCATACCGTGCACATTCACGCCCTCTGAGGGGCAGCCATCGGGAGCCTTGCATGCTGCGCCTGCCTCTGCGAGTCAAGCTTGGCGCCATCAGCGCGCTGCTGCTGCTGGCCGCGGCGCTGGTGGTGGTGGGGTTGGTCTCCTGGCGCCAGGACAGCCTGGCCCAGAGTGCCGGGGGGGACACCGCCTGGCATGCCTACAAGCTCGATCGGGATGTGGTCCAGCTGCGCAGCTACCTGGCACAGCCCGACGCCAGCCTCGAGGGGCTGGGGCTGCGCTTCGAGCTCTTCTACAGCCGCCTGAACCTCATGCGCGAAGGCGGCGATATCACCGAGCTGCTGGCCTCGGCTCCTGCCGCCGGCGCCCTGCTGGACGAGATCGAGCAGCGCACCGAGTCTCTCGAGCGCATGATCCAGGGGCTCGAGGCGCTGCAGGCGAGCGACCGCCAGGCACTGGACCGGCAGCTGGATACCTTGAGCAATCGCACCGAGCGGCTGGTGATCGCCATCAATGGCCATCTGGCCGACACGGCCACCCAGGAGCGTGGCCAGCTGCAGCGGCTCTATGCCCTGCTGCTGGTGCTGATCCTGGCGATGAGCCTGTCGGCCATGCTGGTGGCGCTGATCCTGTTCCGCGAGGCCCGGGACAACGCCGTGGCCCGGCGGAATCTGGAGGTGTTGAGCCGAGAGCTCGAGGCCACCGCCCGGAAGGCGGAGTCGGCCAGCCAGGCCAAGTCGGAGTTCCTGGCCACCGTCAGCCACGAGATCCGTACGCCCCTCAACGGCGTCATCGGCATGAGTGAGCTGCTGCTGGAGCACCGGCTCGAGAGAACGGTGCGCCAGCATGTGGCCACCATCCATGACAGCGCCGGACTGCTGCTGGAGCTGATCAACGATCTGCTGGACTTTTCCAAGATCGAAGCCGGGCGTCTCGAGCTGGAGCATCGTGCCCTGGCGCTGAACGAGCTTGTCGCCGGTGTGGTGGTGCTGCTCGCACCGCGCGCCGAGGCGCGCGGTGTAATGCTGCTCGCGCATCTGGATCCGCAGCTCCCCGAGCGGGTGCTGGCCGATCCGGGACGCCTGCGCCAGGTACTGATCAACCTGGTCTCCAATGCGGTGAAATTCACCGAGGAGGGGGAGATCCGCCTGGCGGTCAGTGTGGGAGAGAACGATCGAATCCGCTTCGAGGTGGTGGATACCGGCTGTGGCATCGCCCCGGAACAGCTCTCGCGTATCTTCGAGCCGTTCCGGCAGGGTGATGCCTCCACCGCGCGGCGCTTCGGGGGGACCGGGCTGGGGCTGGCGATCTGCCGCCGCCTGGTGGAGGCCATGGGGGGACGCCTCGAGGTGGACAGTGAACCCGGAGTCGGGAGCCGCTTCTGGTTCCTGCTCTCCCTGCCCACCGTCCAGGGGGGGGATCCGCCGGCATTGCCTGCGGCCAGACGCCTGCGCCGTGCGGACCTGTCAGGCGCCCACCTGCTGGTGGTGGAGGACAATCCCGTCAATCAGCAGGTGGCAAGGGCCATGCTGGAGTGCCTGGGCTGTTCGGTCACCCTCGCCGCCTCCGGAGGGGCCGCCCTGCAGCTGGTGGCGGCGGACCGGTTCGACCTGATCTTCATGGATATTCAGATGCCGGACATGGACGGTCTCGAGGTGACCCGGCGGCTTCGCGCCCGTGGCGGCTGGGCGGCGGATGTGCCTATCGTGGCGATGACCGCCGCCGGTCCCGGAGGCGAGCAGGACCGCTGCCTGGCCGCCGGCATGAACGGCTACCTGGCCAAGCCGCTGCGTCAGGAGCTGCTGCTGGAGACGCTGCTGCGCTACCTGGCCGAAGGGGAGGCGTCCCCGGGAGAGAGCGACGTGCCCGAGGCGTCGGGGCACGATAGCCTGGTTGACCCCTTGACCCTGCAGGCGCTGCATGACTCCCTGGGAGAAGAGGGGCTCGCCTCTCTGGTGGAGCTCTTCGACGTCCAGGCCGAAAGGCGACTGGCGACCCTGACGCACGCGCTCGGCGAGGACGATCTATCGGCAGCCCGGCACGCGGCGCACCAGCTCAAGGGGGAGTCCTCCAGCCTGGGGGCGCACAAGATGGCGGGGCTTGCCGCTCGGGTGGAGGCGCTGGTCGTCCGGCAAGAGGACGAGGCGGCACGGCGTCTGCTGGACGAGCTGAACGCCTGCCTGATCGCCACCCTGGCCGCGCTGGAGCCATGGCGGCCCCTGCCGGCTCGCTGAACTCGGAGCTCACGATGCCAGATGCCACCCATCCGCTTCTCGCTCCACTGCCTGCCGGGGTGGCCCCGCTGCGCGCCGCGGTCAGTCATCGGTCCGATCCGGCCGACGCCGTGGCGGAGCTCGCCGCCGGCCTGCCGCAGGCATCGCTGGGCTTCGTGCTCTTCTTCTGCAGCGCCGAGTACCCCCTCGACGCGCTCTCCCGGGCGCTGGAGGGGGCCTTCGGCGGCGTGCCCGTGGCCGGCTGCACCACCGCCGGCGAGATTACCCCGGCGGGCTATGCCCGCGGCGGCATCGTGGCGATCGGCTTCGATCGGCGCCACTTTGCGCTGGCGCCGGCGCTGGTCGAGGGGCTGGAGGCCTTCGACCTGCCTCGCGCCCAGGGGCTGGTGGATGACCTGCTCGGGCGGTGCCGCGAGCGGGCCCTGGCGCCGCTGGCGGACAACAGCTTCGTGGTGACCCTGCTCGACGGCCTCTCGAGCAGCGAGGAGAGCGTGATCGCCACCCTCGATGCGGCCCTGGGCAGCATTCCCAGCTTCGGCGGCTCGGCCGGGGATGATAACCGCCTCGCCCGCACCCATGTGTTCTGCCACGGGCGCTTCCACACCGAGGCCGCCGTGGTGCTGCTGGTCAATACGCCGCTGCCCTTCGAGGTCTTCACGACCCATCATCTGCGGCCGCGGCACGAGAAGCTGGTGGTCACCGCCGTCGACCGGGAGTCTCGGCGGGTGCTGGAGCTCAATGCCGCCCCCGCCGTGGAGGCCTATGCGGCCCTGGTGGGCCAGCCGGTGGCGCGGCTGGGACCGGAGCTGTTCGCCCGGCACCCGCTGGCGGTGCGCATCGGTGATCATTACTTCGTGCGCTCCATCCAGCGCGCCAACCAGGACGGCAGCCTGAGCTTCTACTGCGCCGTGGAGAACGGCATCGTGCTCACGGCCATGGCGTCCGCCCCGATCCGTGACGACCTGGTCCGGACGCTGGCAGGGCTCGAGGAGCGCCTCGGGGCCACCGAGCTGGTGATCGGCTGCGACTGTTTCCTGAGGCGCCTGGAGCTCGAGGTGCTCGGCCAGCAGGCCCAGGTCTCCGACCTGCTGGCCGGCAGCCGGGTCATCGGCTTCAACACATACGGGGAGCAGTACCATGGCATGCACATCAACCAGACCTTCACCGGGGTGGCCATTGGCGCCCCTCGACCCGGCGGCGCTGCCCGAGGCGCCTGACGCCCGGGCGGCGCTGCTGGCCGAGGAGAACGCCCGGCTGCGGCGCATCTGCGCGGCGCTGATCGAGCGGGTGGAGTCCAGCGGGCTGCCCGGCGGGGCGCCCTATGCGGCCTTCGAGCACTCGGTGCTGCTGGCCGAGCAGGTGCGCGAGCGCACCGAGACCCTGCAGCGCACCCTGGGGGAGCTGCAGCGGGCCAAGGCGGAGGCCGAGGCGGCCAATCTCTCCAAGACCAAGTTTCTCGCCGCGGTAAGCCACGACCTGCTGCAGCCGCTCAACGCCGCGCGCCTGTTCGCCAGCGCCCTGGAGGAGCAGCCGCTGCCGGACGATTCCCGTCGTCTGGTCGGCAATATCGGACGCTCGCTCAAGGACGTCGAGGCGCTGATCGGCAGCCTGGTGGACATCTCCCGGCTCGATGCCGGGGTGCTCAGGCCCGATATCGCACCCTTTCCCGCCGAGGAGCTGCTGGGCGTGCTGGCGGAGGAGTATCGCCAGATGGCCGCGGCCAGGGGCCTGGCCTTCCACCACGTGCCCACGCGAGCGCTGATCGAGACCGACCTGGCGCTGCTGGCCCGGGTGGTGCGCAACTTCCTCGGCAATGCCATTCGCTACACCGCCCGGGGCCGCATCCTGCTGGGCTGTCGGCGCCGCCCGGAGGGGCTGGAGATCCTGGTGGGCGATACCGGGCCGGGGATCGCACCCGGGCAGCAGCGGGAGATCTTCGAGGAGTTCCGGCGCATCTCGGCGAGCCGCGAGGGCGTGGATCGCGGGCTGGGCCTGGGGCTGGCCATCGTCGACCGCATCAGCGGCATGCTCGGCCACCCGCTGGGCCTGGTCTCGGCGCCCGGGCGGGGCTCGCTGTTCTCGGTGACGGTGCCCTACGCCAGGGGGACCCGGTCGTCCGTCGATCGCCGAGAGCCGACGCCGAGCGGGGAGCCCCTGGCCGGCGAGCGCATCTGGGTGGTGGACAATGACGCGGCGATCCGCGAGGGCATGGAGGCCCTGCTGGGGAGCTGGGGGTGTCGGGTGCTGGCCGTGGGATCGACTCTCGAACTCCAGCGACACGCGAGCGAGACAGCGGCCGTGCTGATGGTGGATTACCACCTGGGCGACGATCAGCCCGACGGGCTCGAGGTCGCCGCCGGGCTACGTGAGGCCCACCCGGGGCTGCCGGTGGTGGTGATCACCGCCAATCACGACGCGGCGCTCAAGGCGCGGATACGTCAGGCCGGCTATGACTGCCTGCTCAAGCCGATCAAGCCGCTGCGCCTGCGCCTGCTGCTGACCACGCTGCTGGGCCATCAGCCGGAGCGACGCCCGGCCCGATAGGCGGGCAGGTCCAGCTCGCCGGCCAGCAGCATGGCCTGAACGCGGCGGGTGACGCCGAGCTTTCTGAGGATGGCGGAGACATGGGTCTTCACCGTGGTCTCGGCGATATTCAGCTGCCGGGCGATGTCCTTGTTGGAAGCGCCCTGGCTGAGCCGCTCGAGCACCTCGAGCTGCTTGTCGGTGAGACGCGCCAGGCGCGGGTCAGCAGCGGCGGCGGTGACGGCGGGCGCCGGGTGTGCGGGAGGCGGGCGGCGCATCACCTGGGGTGGCAGGTAGAGCTGCCCTTCGAGGAGCTGGCGCAGGGCCGCCAGCAGGTCGTCGCGTGGCGTCGACTTGGGGATGTAGCCCACCGCGCCCATCTCGATCGCCGCCAGCACCGTGCGCCGGTCCTGCTCCGCCGAGAGGATGGCCACCGGCAGCGCGGGGAGGGTCGCGCGCAGCCGGCGCAGACCGTCGAGGCCCTCGGCATCGGGAAGGTCGAGGTCCAGCAGCAGCAGGTCGAGGCTCTCCTCGTGGCGTTCGGCCTGCTGCATGGCTCGCATCAGGCTGTCCGCCTCCAGCAGGCGGGTGCCCGGCAGGCCCGCCGCGATCACCGCGCCGATGGCGTCGCGGAACAGGGGATGGTCATCGGCGACCATCAGGGTCATCATCGCGTTCTCCCGTCGGGGCCTCCTCCCAAGGGAGGAGGGGGTCTCATGCCACCGGAGTATGTCGTAGAAGCGCGGCGTGACCAAGACTGGGATGTGTCCGACATAATCACAACACTCAGGAGCCACGCCATGATCTATACCAACCCCGGTCAGTCCGGCGCCGTCATCGCCTTCGACGAGCGCTACGGCAACTACATCGGCGGCGAGTTCGTGCCGCCGGTCAAGGGCGAGTACTTCGACAACGTCAGCCCGGTCAACGGCGAGGTGTTCTGCCAGATCCCGCGCTCCACCGCCGAGGACATCGACAAGGCCCTGGACGCCGCCCACGCCGCCGCCCCGGCCTGGGGCAGGACCTCCGCCGCCGAGCGCAGCAATATCCTGCTCAGAATTGCCGACCGCATCGAACAGAACCTCGAGAGCCTGGCCGTCGCCGAGACCTGGGACAACGGCAAGGCGGTGCGCGAGACGCTCAACGCCGACCTGCCGCTGGCCGTGGACCACTTCCGCTACTTCGCCGGCTGCATCCGCGCCCAGGAGGGCACCGCCGCCGATATCGACGCCAACACCGTGGCCTACCACTTCCACGAGCCGCTCGGCGTGGTCGGTCAGATCATTCCCTGGAACTTCCCGCTGCTGATGGCCACCTGGAAGCTGGCCCCGGCGCTCGCCGCCGGCAACTGCGTGGTGCTCAAGCCCGCCGAGCAGACGCCGGCCTCGATACTCGAGCTGATGAAGCTGGTCGGCGACCTGCTGCCGCCGGGGGTGGTCAACATCGTCAACGGCTACGGCGCCGAGGCGGGGCAGGCGCTCGCCACCAGCAAGCGCATCGCCAAGATCGCCTTCACCGGCTCCACCCCGGTGGGCGCGCATATCCTCAAGTGCGCGGCGGAGAACATCATTCCCTCCACCGTGGAGCTGGGCGGCAAGTCGCCGAACATCTACTTCGCCGACATCATGAACGCCGAGCCCGAGTTCATCGACAAGGCGGCAGAAGGTCTGGTGCTGGCCTTCTTCAACCAGGGCGAGGTGTGCACCTGCCCCTCCCGAGCGCTGATCCAGGAGTCCATGTACGACGCCTTCATGGCCAAGGTCATGGAGAAGGTGGGGCAGATCAAGCGCGGCAACCCGCTCGATACCGACGTCCAGGTGGGCGCCCAGGCCTCCCAGGAGCAGTTCGACAAGATCATGTCCTACATGGAGATCGCCCGCGAAGAGGGCGCCGAGTTCCTCACCGGCGGCGACAAGGAGAGCCTGGATCCGAGCATCGACAAGGGCTTCTACATCCAGCCGACCCTGCTCAAGGGCAACAACAGGATGCGCGTCTTCCAGGAGGAGATCTTCGGGCCGGTGGTGGCGGTGACCACCTTCAAGGACGAGGCCGAGGCGCTGGCCATCGCCAACGACACCGAGTTCGGGCTGGGCGCCGGGGTGTGGAGCCGCGACATCAACGTCGCCTTCCGCATGGGCCGCGGCATCCAGGCCGGCCGGGTGTGGACCAACTGCTACCATCAGTACCCGGCTCACGCCGCCTTCGGCGGCTACAAGAAGTCCGGCGTCGGCCGCGAGACCCACAAGGTGGCGCTCGAGCACTACCAGCAGACCAAGAACCTGCTGGTGAGCTACGACACCAACCCGCTGGGCTTCTTCTGAGTTCCAGGGGCCGACAGCAAGGACCGACCATCAGGGGCAACGATCCGGGGGCGCGACGCGAGTCGCGCCCCCGTCTTTCGGGCGACACGCGGCGCAACGGCGATCGGGTGCGGCTTTCCGGTATCGGCGAGTGGCATTCCGAACTCGGACAGCCGACCCGGCTGGCCAGCGTCACCCGGGGCCTGACGTCGCCGGCCGGCGATCCGCGCGGCTGATCACGCAAACGGCGACGCCTGGCGGCGTCGCCGTTTTTCCGTTGGAGGTTCGAGGCCCGCATAGCGGGCGATCAGCCCTGAGTGGCGTCGTCCGGCAGTTCGCCCACCGCGCCGGGCATAGCCTGCACCTGGCCCCCTTCGCCGGCCAGGGCGAGGAAGTGCAGGTGGCGCTCGTACTCGGAGAGCACGTCGCCGATCACCTGGCCGCGGGTGTAGCCGTTGAGGTCCTGGCCGGTGCCGCCCTCGGCGAGGAACACATCCAGGCGCACGTAGTAGTCGTCGTCCACCGCCAGGAAGCTCGGCGTGCGCAGGCGGTGCGGGCACACCTGGTAGACGAAGCTGGCGGCGTCACCCAGCAGCACCTGCAGGGTCAGGCGCGGCAGCGGCTCGTCCTCGATCTGCTCCTCGGTCACCGTGGCCTCCTGGCCGCGGCTCTCCAGCTCCTGGGCAAACTGGGTCAGCGCCGGACGGATGGCGTGCTCGAGGGTGGCCGCGGCCCCGGCGCGGTTGGAGGTGTCCAGGGCGCGGTCGAGGCGCTCGCGCCAGTCGCCGCCCGGAGCGGTGCCGGAGACCTGGCGGCGGGCGTCGGCCTTGCTGCCCTCCAGCTTCAGGGCCTTGAACATGCCCCACATGATGGCAAAGATCACCAGCGAGAAGGGCAGGGCGGTGATCACCACCGCGCTCTGCAGCGCCGCCAGGCCCCCGGCCATCAGCAGGGCCACGGTGACCAGGCCGATCACCGCCGACCAGAAGATGCGCAGCTTCACCGGGGCATCGTGGTTCACGTCGCTGAGAATCGAGGTGAAGTTGGCCAGCACCAGGGCCCCGGAGTCCGCCGAGGTGATGAAGAAGACGATGCCCAGTACCGTGACCACCGCGGCGGTGAGGCCGACCCAGGGATAGTGCTCGAGCAGGGTGTAGAGGGTGGTCTGGGGCGTATTCAGGGCCTGCTCGCCAAGCTCCGCCACGCCCTGGTTGGCCACCAGTTCGATGCCGCTGTTACCGAACACCGACATCCACACCATCATGAAGGCCAGCGGAATGCCCAGCGCGCCGGCGACGAACTCGCGGATGGTGCGCCCGCGGGAGATGCGCGCCAGGAAGAGTCCCACGAAGGGGGTCCAGGCGATCCACCAGCCCCAGAAGAAGATGGTCCACCACATCTTCCACTCCCGGGCCTCCTCGCCGGCGAAGGCGTAGGTGTCGAAGCTCTTGGCGACAAAACCCGACAGGTAGTCGCCGGCGTTGTTCACCATCATGTCGAGCAGCTGCAGGGTATGGCCCTGGAAGAGCACGAACAGCAGCAGGGCCAGGGCCAGCAGCATGTTGAACTCCGACAGGCGCCGGATGCCCTTCTCCACGCCGCTGACCACCGACACGGTGGCCAGCACCACCACCAGGCCGATCAGGATCACCTGCACCGAGAGGCTCTCGGGCACGTCGAACATGTAGGCCAGCCCGTAATTGAGCTGCATGACGCCGATGCCGAGGCTGGTGGCGATGCCGAACACCGTGGAGATCACCGCGGTGATGTCCACGGCGCTGCCGATGGGGCCGTGGATGCGCTTGCCCAGCAGGGGATAGAGCGCGCTGCGGATCGCCAGCGGAAGACGATGTCGATAGCTGAAGTAGGCCAGCGCCATGCCCATCAGCACGTAGAGTCCCCAGCCGGAGAGGCCCCAATGCAGGTAGGTCTGCACCACGGCGTTGCGCATGGCCTCCTGACTCTCGGGCGCCAGATCGGGCGGTGCCAGATAGTGGGCCACCGGCTCGGCCACGCTGAAGAACAGCAGGTCGATGCCGATGCCGGCGGCGAACAGCATCGCCGACCAGGAGAGCAGCGAGAACTCCGGCCGGGAGTGGTCGGGGCCGAGGCGAATGCTGCCGAAGCGCGAGGCGCCGATCAGGACCACGAAGACCAGATAGGCCATCACGGCCAGCATGTAGTACCAGCCGAAGGTCTCGCTGACCCAGGCCAGGCCGGCGTCGAAGAAGGCGCCGGCCTGCTCGGTGAAGGTCATGGTGAGGACGAGGAAGACGAGGATGCCGGCCACGCTGCCGTGGAAGACCACGGGGTTGAGCCGGTCCCTCGATGGCTCGGAGGGGGCGTTGTTCGCCATGGCAGGAGAACTCCTGTGCGGTGGATGGGACGACGCTCCCGAGGCGCACTGTTGATTGTTCCGCACAATCGAGAGCACGCCGGAGGCAAGGTGGGAGCCGGGTCGTCTTTATTGAATGAACGTTCAAACAAAATACGCGGATCCCTCTCGCCCTGCAACCCCGTGGCGCAGCAGCCCCATCGTGCATCCAGGCGCCGAGCGTTCTCCCCCGGCAACCGGCACGCCAACCATCGTCCGCCGAGGGGGAGCGCAAACGACGACGGGGCCGACCGAATGGTCGGGCCCGTCGTCGTCGGCGGCGGCCGGCTGGGGGTAGGCTCAGTTGCCGTGGTGCTTGCCGTAGCCGTGAGCGTCGCGGGACATCATGGTGGCGCGCAGCTCCTCGAGCTGCTCGTCGGTAAGGAGCTCGGCGAGGGCCGCCTGGTGGCTGTCGCGCATCTCCCGCATGGCGTCGCGGCGCTCGCTGCGGGAGTCGAAGTCGCGGTGGCGCAGCTCGGCCATGTCAGCGTAGATGGACTCGCGGGTCTCGCGCAGCGCCTCGCGCTCCTCGTCGGAGAGACCCCAGTCGTCGACCAGCGCCTCCAGGCGCTCCTGCATGCGGGTGCGGCGCTGCTCCATCCGCTCGGCGCGCTGCTCCTCGTGCAGCTCGCCGCGGGCCTCCTCGAGGGCCTCGCGCTGCTCATCGTCGAGGATCTCGGCCAGTTGCTCGCGATGCTGCTCGTGGAGCTGGCGCATCGCCTCGTGGTGCTCGCTGCGCGCCTGGTCGAGTGCCTCGCGGGTGGCCTCGTCGATGCCGGCGCGCTCGAAGAGCGCCTGGCGCTGCTCGGCCCGGTACTCGGCGCGGGCTTCTTTCCACTGCTCGCGCTGCTCCTGAGTCTGCTCGGCCCCCTTGCCGTGGTGGGCGGCGGTGGCAGAGAGCGCCAGGGGGGCGATGGCGAGGGCGAGCAGCGCGGGAGCCAGCAGCTGGCGGGAGAGGGTGATCTTCATGGGCGGTTCCTTCTGGCCTTGGGTGGATGCTGTCACTCTCCTGCTGCGAGGTGCAAGCCGGGTGCAGCGATCGTGCAAAGGTGGTGCATGAGGGACCGGCTACTCCTCTGGCTGGTACTTGTAGCCCACCCCGTAGACCGAGCGGATCACCTCGCGTTCCGGCCATATCTCGCCGATCTTGCGGCGCAGCTTCTTGACGTGGCTGTCCACGGTGCGCTCGGAGACGATGCGGTGGTCGCGGTACATGTGATCCATCAGCTGGTCTCGGGAGAAGATCCGCCCCGGCGCGTGCATCATCACCTTGAGCAGCTGGAACTCCACGGCGGTGAGGCCCAGGTCGCGCCCGTCGGCCAGGGCCCGCCAGCCCTCCTCGTCGAGGACCAGGTCGCTGCCTGCGCCGCGGGCGGTGCCGTCGCCGCCCTGGGTGCGGCGCAGCACCGCCTTGACCCGGGCGACCACCTCCCGTGGGCTGAAGGGCTTGCAGATATAGTCGTCGGCGCCCAGCTCCAGCCCCAGCAGGCGGTCCACCTCCTCGACCCGGGCGGTGAGCATGATCACCGGCAGGGCCGGCCAGCGCTGGCGGATCTCCCGGCACAGGGTCAGGCCGTCGGTGCCGGGCAGCATCAGGTCGAGCAGCACCAGGGCGGGCCCCTGGTCCGCCGGACGGCCCGTCGCCAGCCAGGGCAGCACGCCGTCGCCGTGATCCAGGTGGTGGGTGGCGAAGCCGCTGCCCTCCAGATAGTCGGCCACCAGTCGGGCGATCTTGGGTTCGTCCTCGACGATCAGGACCTGCTGTCCCTCGTGTTCCTGCGCTGTCATGCGATCTCCTCCCTGACGCGGTCGTCATCGAGCGGTGGAAAGGTCAGCGTCCAGCATAACCCACCCAGCGGCGAGGACGAGGGGTGCATCTCGCCGCCATGGGCCTTGACCAGGGCCGCGGCGATGGAGAGTCCCAGGCCGCTGCCACCGCTGGCGCGGTTGCGTGACCCCTCCACCCGGTAGAGGCGCTCGGTGAGCCGCTCGAGCTCGCCCTCGGGCACGCCGGGGGCGCTGTCCTCCCAGTGCACCCGGATGCCCTCCGGGGTGGCGGAGAGGGAGACCCTCAGTCGTCCGGGGGGGCGGGTATAGGCGCAGGTGTTGTCGAGCAGATTGTTCCACAGCTGGCGCAGGCGCTGAACGTCACCGCGCATCCAGGCCTCCCCCCGGATGCGGGTCTCCAGAGTGATGTCGCTGTCGGTGAGCCATCCTTCGGCCTCATCGAGGCGGTCGGCGAGGCTCTCGCCGAGGTCCAGCGGGGCCAGCTGCACCTCCAGGGCGCCGGCGTCGCTCTGGGAGAGCAGGCGCAGATCGGCCACCAGCCGCTCGAGCTGGCCTACCTCCTGGGCCAGGGAGTGCAGGCTGTCCTGGTCCAGGCGGCGGATGCCATCCTGCATCGCCTCGATCTCGCCGCGCAGCACGGCCAGCGGCGTGCGCAGCTCGTGGGCGATGTCCGAGACCCAGCGACTGCGCGCCTCGCGGCTCGCCTCCAGGGTGGCGGCCAGCACGTTGAAGTCCCGGGAGAGCCGCGACAGCTCGTCCTGGCCGCGCTCCGGCAGCCGGATGCTGTAGTCGCCCTCGGTGAGGCGCCGCGTCGCCAGGGCCATGCTGCGGGTGCGCCTCCCCAGCCACCAGGCGAGCCCGCCGGCCAGCAGCAGCGAGGCGACCCCCAGGGAGCCGACGATGATCGCCAGGTTGCGCTGCTGGCGGGAGAGGAAGATGCGGTCCATGCGCGCCATCAGCTGCTCCGGCGGGCGGTAGCCCAGCGTGCCGACCTGCTCGCCCTCATGAAAGATGGGCAGCCAGCGCAGGGTGGCTGCCTCCTCGTCGTCGTCCGGCGGCAGGCCGATCACCGGCAGGCCCTCGGCATCGTGGAGCACGAAGTCCTTGGGGTCGCCCAGGCGTCGCTCGATGCCCTGGGGCGCCATGCCGGCGCCGGGCCACAGCTGCTGGCGCACCAGCCGATGCCAGGCGGAGGGCGAGGCGCGCAGCCACTGCCAGTCGCCGCCGCGGCTGGCCCACTCCTCGCCGAGTCCCTCGGCCAGGGTCTCGGCACGGTTGGCCTGGGTGGTGTCCAGGTACTCGATGAAGCCGCGGTCGAGGCTGCGCGAGATGCCCAGGAACACCAGGGCCGAGATGGCCACGTTGACTACCAGGATCACCACGAACAGCTTGATGCCCAGCCGTGAGACGGCGGGGCGAGCGGGCAGGCGCAGGCTCATGGGGAGGCCTCCTCGGGTTGGGGGCGCTGGCCCTTGAGGCGCTCGCGCGCCCCCTCCAGCATCAGGTAGAGGCAGGGCACCAGCAGCAGCAGGATGGCGGTGGCGAAGAGCATGCCGAAGCCCAGCGAGATCGCCATGGGGATGATGAAGCGCGCCTGGCGCGAGGTCTCGAAGATCATCGGGGCCAGCCCCAGGAAGGTGGTCAGGGTGGTCATCATGATCGGTCGCAGGCGGCGGGTGGCGGCGGCGACGATCGCCTCCCGAGGGGCCATGCCCTCGCGCCGCCGGCGGTTGGCATAGTCGATCAGCACCAGGGCATCGTTGATCACCACGCCGGAGAGCGCCAGCATGCCCATCAGACTGACCACCGAGAGACCGAAGCCCATGATCATGTGGCCGGCCACGGCGCCGATGATGCCGAAGGGGATGGCGGCCAGTACCAGCAGCGGCTGCAGATAGCTGCGGAAGGGAATCGCCAGCAGGGCGTAGAGGGCGATGAGGGTCAGCCAGGCGGCCTTGGTGAGTGCCGAGACGTTGTCGGCGGCCTCCTGCTGGCGTCCACCGGGGGTGATCTCGAGGCCCGGCCAGCCGGCCTGCAGGGCGGGGAAGAGGTCGGCCTCCAGGGTCGCCATCACCTGGTTGATGTCGGCGTCCCGGGCGGCATCGGCGGTGACGCTGATGATGCGCCGGCCGTCGATGCGCTGCAGGGCGGTGGCGGCGCGGCCGAGCTCGATCTCGGCGACCCTGGCCAGCGGCACCTGGCTCCCCTCCGGGGTACGGATCGGCAGGCGCTCCAGGTCGGCCAGGCTCCGGCGCGCCTCGGCGGGCAGGCGCACCTCGACGCTTATCTCGTGGCGGCCGATGAACTGCTCCAGGGCGGTGATGCCCTGCAGGGGAGCGCGCAGCTGCCCGGCCAGATCGCCGCCGGTCAGCCCCAGGGCGCGGCCCTCGGGCGACAGGCGAACTTCCAGCTGGGGCTTGCCGTCGGCCAGGCCGCTGTCGATGTCGGTGATCCCCTCGAACTCTCCCAGCGCCTCGGCCAGTCGGGTGGCGGCGCCCTCCAGGGCGCGACTGTCGGGATGGGAGAGGCGCAGCGTCAGCCCGGCCCCGGCGCCGGGGCCGCCCACGTCGGACTCGAAGCGCACCGCCTGGACGCCGCTGAACTCCCCGGCCAGCTCCCGCCACTCCCGGGCCACCCGGGAGGGCGGCCAGGCCTCGAGGCTGCCGCGCTCCAGGGTGAGCTGGACGGTCAGCCGGTCGCCGTCGATCTGGGCGCGGCTGGCGGTGAACTCGGGGCCCTGGTCGCGCTCGGCCAGCGCCTCGGCGGCCTCCAGCAGGCGGTCGCGGATGGCGCGGTCGGCGGCCATGGGGCTGCCCACCGGCAGGGTCACCGTGGCCTGGACCCGATCCGACTCCACCCGGGGCATCAGCGAGAAGCCCAGCCGTCCGCTCATGGCCCAGGCCAGGGCCACCGCCAGCACCGCCACGGCGAGGCTCACGGTGAGCAGCCGCTGGTCCAGGCAGCGCTCCAGAAAGGGGGCGAAGCGCTCCCGGGTGATGCGAGCAAGCCACCCCTGCAGCCCCTGACGCAGACGGTCCAGGGGGCGGCGCCAGGCCGGTGCCCGGCGATCGCCGGCGCGGTGGGCCAGGTGGGCGGGGAGGATGAACAGCGCCTCGAGCCAGGAGGCCAGGAACACCGTGATCACCACCAGCGGCACCACGGCGAAGATCATGCCCAGGAAGCCGGGCAGGAAGAGCAGCGGCAGGAAGGCGACGATGTTGGAGAGGATGGCAAAGGTGATGGGCACCGCCATCTCCCGGGCGCCGCGCACCGCGGCTTCCCGCGGCGAGTGGCCCTGCTCGCGATAGCTGTGGATGTTCTCGCCTACCATGATGGCGTCATCCACCACGATGCCCAGCGCGATGATGAAAGCGAACATCGACATCATGTTCAGCGAGACGCCGAACCAGGGCAGGAAGAGCATTGCGCCGAGGAAGGCGGTGGGGATGCCCAGGGTGACCCAGAAGGCCAGCCGCGCCTCCAGGAAGAGGCCCAGCAGGATCAGCACCAGCGCCAGGCCCAGGAAGGCGTTCTTGAGCAGCAGGCCGAGCCGGTCCCGGTAGGCCTCGGAGCTGTCCCGGGAGACGGCGAGGCTCATGCCCTCCGGGAGGTTCCCCTGCAGCCGCTCGAGCTGGGCGTGCACGGCGTCCGAGATGCCGATCGGCGTCTGGTCGCCGACCTGATAGACATTCAGGGTCAGGCTCGGCGCGCCGTTGTAGAGCACCTCGCGATCGGTCTCGGCGAAGCCTCGCTCGACGGCGGCGATATCGCCCAGGCGCAGCTGGCCCCCGTCGGGGGTCCCCAGGATCGGCAGCTCGGCGAACTCCCGGGCCTCGTCGCGTCGGCCCTGGTAGCGGATCAGCCACTCCCCCTCGGCGGTGGTCAGGCGTCCACCGGCCAGGTCCAGGGCCTCGTCGCCGATGCGGCTGGCCAGCTGTCGATGGTCGAGGCCGTGACGCCGCATCGCCTCCTCGTCGAGCCGGATCTGGATCTCGCGCTGGCGGTTGCCGGAGAGCTCCACCCGGGAGATGCCCGATGAGGCCTGCAGCTCGGCGCGCACCTCCTCGGCCAGGTCGTGGAGCAGCTGATCGTCGCCCCAGCCGTGCAGCTGCAGGCTCATCACGCTGCGCGAGCGCCCGGCCAGGCCGAAGCGCGGCGGGTCGGCGGCGGCCGGCAGGCTGGTGATGGCGCCCACGGCCTGCTGGATCTCCTGATAGACCCGCATCACCTCCACCCCCTCCACCAGGCTGGCGGAGACCCGGCCCGAGCCTTCGCTGGCGGTGGCGGTCAGCTCGTCGATGCCGTCCACGCCGGCCAGCGCCGCCTCCAGGGGCAGCAGCAGGCTCTGCTCCACCTCTTCGGGCGTGGCGCCGGGATAGCCGATGGAGACGGTGATGATCTCCAGCTCGAAGTCCGGGAAGACCTCCTTCTTGATCAGGGTGGAGGCCATCAGCCCGCCGATGATCAGCAGCAGCATCAGCAGGTTGGGGGCCACCCCGTGATGGACCATCCAGGCGATGGGACCGCGGTGCGTCATGGGCGCGGCTCCGTCGGCTCGGCGCCGGCCGGGCGTTCGTCGTCGGGAGAGGCGGTGCGCAGCGTCATGCCCTCCCGGGGCTGGCCCAGCGGCGAGATGATCACCCGCTCGCCCGCCGCCAGGCCCTCGGCCACCAGCGCCTGGTCGTCGTCGCGATGCAGCACGCTCACCGGGCGACGGCGGAGGCGCTCCTCCGCATCGAGCACCCAGACCTCATTGCCGGGGCGCAGGGCCGCGGCGGGCAGGGCGATCAGGTCGTCGCGCTCGACGGCCTGGAAGTCCAGGCGCACCAGATCGCCCAGCCGCAGCGCCGGGGCGTCGTGGTTTTCCTCGGCCAGCGCCAGCGGGTCCTCCACCGCGATCAGCAGCTGCGCCTGCAGGCCGTTCTCCTCCAGGGCGGGCAGCACCGAGAGCAGCTCGCCCCGGCGCTCGCTGCCGGCGGGCCAGCCGCGGCTGGTCAGCGTGACGGCGCTGCCCGGCGTGTCGCCGTCGGCGGGGGCCAGCCAGGCCAGGGCCTCCCCCGGCAGCGACGCCTGGACCCAGAAGCGTGACACATCCACCAGGTGCAGGAGCTCGCTGCCGCTGCCCACCTCGCTGCCCTCGCCGAGCAGGCGCGCCTGGACCATGCCGGCCCAGGGGGCGACGAGGGTGGCGCGCTCCAGGTCGAGGCGTGCCCGGTCCCGGGCCGCCCGGGCCCGCTCCACCTCGGCCTCGGCGCTTCTCAGTTGGGGTTCGCGCAGCACCAGGGCGCGTCGCTCGGCCGGCAGTTCGCGGCCGAAGCTCCGGTACTCGGCCCGGGCACGCTGCTGCTCGCCCTGCTCCATGGCGAGTGCCGCCTCGGCCTGGGTCAGGGCCGCCTCGGCCTCGCGCAGGGTCAGGGCGAGATCGGCGTCGTCCAGGTGGGCGAGAGGGGCGTCGGCCGCAACCACGCGGCCCGGCAGGACGCCCGGGGCATAGGCCTCCAGGCGGCCGGCGACCCGGCTGGCCAGGCGCGCCTCGCGTTCCGCCACCACCCGGCCGAAGCCGTGCAGCGAGGGCGCGACGGCCCGGGGCATCACGGTCACGGCCTCCACCAGCGGCGGCGCGGCAGCCGGCGGCGGGCGACGCTCCACCCGCGGCGGCTGGCTCATCAGCCACCAGGCGAC
>LFCJ01000152.1_pt1 | contig 38169 bp, 43 predicted proteins | sample 643141 | NCBI WGS metagenome assembly LFCJ01 (sample SAMN03766243, study PRJNA286221) | soda lake metagenome | biome: soda lake; feature: Kulunda steppe; material: water; isolation source: sample B1-Br-g2 brine of Lake Bitter-1 | place: Russia: Kulunda steppe | collected 2010-07
ACGCCGGGGTTTCCTCGCGCTGGGAGTCTCGGCTATGCCGAGTTGGTTCGAGAGAGCAAGCTCTCTCGTCATCACGAGACGACAAAGTCGTCTCGAACGACCATGGAGGCAACTTGCGGGTCTGTGTGCTCCTCGTTGGGACGGAAAGAGTGCGGTGACTCCAGCCAGTCGTGGCTGTCCCACTTGAGGCACACGGGCCGTGCCATCGGCCGTGCTACGTCTGTTTCGTGCCGTTGACGAGACACGTTGTGTCTCGTTCGCCAATCAGAACTCTCTGAGTTCTGATGACGCCTCAGGAACGTCTCGCTTGCGGCGAGGTCCGCGTGACCTTCGAAGCCGCAGGTACATGTGAGTGTGTCTTGATGTCGAGTCGTATCCTCGGTCGAACCGCAGTTCGGACACGTCTGACTTGTCCACGCTTCCGTCCGAACTTCGACGGTGATGCCGAACTCCTCGGCAGTATCGGCGAGTCGTCTGACGAACCGCCGGAACGCCCAGAAGTTGTGCAACTTGGCGTTCGTCCGAACCGACCAGTGCGTCTCGAGGACGTCGGTTAAGTCGCCGACGTACACTGTCGAAACGCCTTGGTCGTACAATCGCTCGACCAAATCCCGACAGAGTGCATCCATCGCGTGGTCGCGTCGCCGAGTCCGTCGCCGGTACAGTGAATTGATTCGCTTCGAGCTGTACTGGCCGTCCTCGAGCTTCGACTGAAGTTCGGCAATTCGTTGCGTGGTTTCGCGGAACTGCTTGAACAGGTCGCGCCCTTCGTACAGGTACTGCTCGCCGGTCGAAACCGTGCAGGCGACGATGTTGTTTGCGCCGATGTCTAAGGCGGCGGATTCGTCCGCCAGTGGTTGTGCCAGTCGAGAAGTGGCGATTGTGACTGGCTGAAAGGCCCTGAACGTCTCGGTCACATCGTCGTAATACAGTTCTAACCGACCCTGCTTGTCGTACTCTTTCCAATTTGGCTCGCCCCGGACTCCGAGTCGGAGCCGTTCTTGGTGCCCAAGACCGTACTCCTTTTTCAGGTCTTGGCCGACGAGTATTTCGAGGCGAGAGTATTCGCCCCACTCGACGGAGTACGACGTGTTTCGGATGTACGTCCGCAGTTCGCGGCCCTCGTCTTGGTTGCCCCAGAAGCCAGGTTTGCCGTTGGCTTCGCCCTTCTTTCGGAGTGCGAAGAACGAGCGCCACGCTTCGCGGTTCTTGCGTTCGATCTGCTGAACGGTTGACGCTCCGAGCGTCCCGCCGTATCGTCCACGGTATTCGTCGATCTCCCACACGTCGCCGTCCGGGTCGTTGAAGTTGGTCCGGCGCTGGTAATTGATCTCGTTCCAGAGTGCGGCTGAAGCGTCCAACAGTCGGCGAAGTAACTCCTCGTCCTCGTCGGACTGTGGAACTACTTCGAACTCGTTGGTACGCTTCATCGCTACTTTTGTGTACGACCGCAACTAACATAAATCTACGTAATCTTGTAGACACTGTGTCGAACCACGTTAACATCGAAGTCCCTGACGACGAACAGTACGAACGCATCAAACGCGTGAAGAACGAGCACGGTCTGACGTGGCGCGGGATGTTGATCCACGCCGCCGACGACTTGGAGACTCCGGCCGGGGAGTAACCGGTGGTTCGGATAGCCGAGTGACGCGATTCATGCCCGCCGTGAACGGCGGGACTCTCTCGCTGTCGAAGGTAGATGAACGATCGACTGCATGCCGGCGAGAACTCGACGGTGAGGGGATGAAAGTGCGTGCTGTCGAATCAGAGGTGCTGACGGACGAAGATGAAAATGTGACTGGAACACACTGCCACTACAGAGCAAAGAGGCAGTACGGGAACACGCGACTCGGGCTGAGCTCCCCATCTCGCGTATTGACCGACCTGGTCCCATCTTGGGAGGCGATTTCGACTAGTCCTCCTTTTAGCTGAATTGAGGCGCTAAGCCCCCTTCCTCAAGGAGCAACACAGGGAGCGAAGCGACCGAGTAGCGCAATAGGGAGGGAACGGAGATTCCGTGTTGAACGTATGCCCGCTGTCTTGCACACCGACTTCAATACAGACGGAGTCTGTCATACGAGCGTGTGAACTGCGACCCTCCGCGAGAGACATCCGACTCAGCGAACGGCATCGGCCGTCTCGATCCCGTTCCACAACGCTGCATGCACCCGACGTTCGCCGACTACCCAGTCACCAGCAAAAAAGAGCCCCACCTTGCGGGCAGCCTCGAGAGCGTCCACAGTCCCTTCCGCACCAGTATTTTCGTCATCACCACCCTCGAGCCCAGCCTCGGGCAACGCATACCGCCACCCTTGGTCGTCGACCCATGCCGGCTCGGCCAGTCGGTCGTCCTCGAGCAGTGTTGCCACCATCTCAGCACCCGCTTCAGCTGCCATCTCGAGGGAGTCGTCGTAATGGGCCACAGACCAGTCGGGACTCATCTGGACGATTAGCAGTGACTGATCGTCGGGAACGTGCCCTGGCTTGCACTCCTCACGGGCCAGCCACCCAATCGCGTGTTCCCGGTCGATGTTGAGGAGCGCATACCACGGCACCTCGAGTGAAAACGGATAGCTGTAGACGAGCGTTCGGATCGTCCGGTAGGGAACGCTACTAATAGCAGATTCGAGGACTTCGAGTGGGGCCTGGTTGGAGGCCTCGAGTGTGTCGCTGCTGGTTTCGGCAAGCAAACGGGCCGTCTGGGGCGCTGGTGGGGTACAGACAACGGCGTCGAAAGGGCCGTGGTCCTCGCCGTCGGTGTCAGTGAGCGTCCATTCGCCGTCGCGTTCGGCCAGCGACTCGACGCGCGTTTCGAATCGGATCTCGGCGTCGGTTTTTCCAAAGAGCCGTTTCGCAAGTTGGGTAATGCCAGCCTCCCATGTCCATTTTCCGTGGGCACGGTCGCGGTCGCTGGGTTCGATCCTCCCCGCTGCATCGAACGTCCACACCGGCTCATCAATCGTCACGAGTCCGTCCTTGCCGAGGGAGCGCAGCAACGCGGTCGTCCGTTCGTTGGCATCGGTCACGTAGTTGGCACCGTGGTCGTACCGAGTGTCGTGTTTCCGCCGGGTTGCAGCGCGCCCTCCGACACCACGACTTTTTTCGAGGACTGTGATATCGACCGATTCATCCCGAAGCGCGTAGGCGAGACCGGCACTGGCCGTCCCCGCACCGACAAGACAGAGTTCCATGGGCGGAGTTTGGCTGCCGGGCGCTTGAAGCTTTGACCTCTGTATGTCTTTCAGCCGATTCAGGACGGGCAGAATATATAGAACGGACACTGGGACAGGGAGAGAGCTTTCGCTGATGCTTGATCACTCACCGCATGCACCGATCACCCGCTCCCGGACAGGGGGCGGTTCGAACGCTGTATGACCCGACAGCACGCGAACTGACGATCGTCGCCGACCTCTGGCCGACACCGGTTGAAGAGATCACCGTCCACGCGGGACCGACGCAGATCACGTTTCGCTGGGCGATCGAAAACGGGAGGGCCGAACGGTCGTTCACCCCACCGAAAGCCCACCAACGCTTTGACGAGAAACGAACAGCAACCTATCACCACGGGGTGTTAACGATTACCGCTACCGTCGTCGGCAGTTCATCGACAGCAGTCGAGTGAGTCACTCGAGGTCCCGCATAGAGCCGATCACTGCTCAAGTCGGGAGTCAAGTTTTGAAAATGGGCGGGCAACGGCCGCAGATGGCTCACCGAAGCGCGCAGGATGGATAATCGCGGCAAGATACTCGAGGGTATCGACGAGTCGTGGGCCGGGCCGGTTGAGGTAGTGGTGGCCGTCGAGTGCCCACACCTGCCCCTCGCGGACAGCCGTTAGCGACTCAAAACCCGGTTGGCCGGTGATATCAGCGAGATTCTTAGCCGTCTGTTCGAGTCCGAAGCCACAGGGAGCGGCGATCAGCACCTCGGGGTCGTACGCCCGAATCGTTTCCCACTCCCGCGGCGTCGACCGATCACCGGGGGCAGCCAATCCATACTCGCCGCCGGCAGCGTCGACCAACTCGGCCGTCCAGTGGCCAGCGGTCATCACTGGATCGGTCCAATCAAAGATGGCGACACGTGGGCGCTCTCTGCCCGCCGTTCGATCCCGAACCGCGCGAACACGAGCCTCGAGATCGTCGACGACCTGTGTGGCACGCTGGTCACGACCAAGTGCCCGCCCGATCCGCTCGATATCGCCGAGGACGCCACCGAATGTGTTCGGGTCGGTGCTCAGAATCTCGGGGTCGGCCTCGATTTCGGAAACGGCCGCCTCGATTACCGCCTCATCGACTGCACAGACGTCACAGACACCCTGTGTGACGATCAGCTCCGGGTCGAGCGCCTCGAGCGTCTCGATATCGACCCCGTAGACACCCTCGCCACTCGCACTTACCTCGAGTACCTGTCGGTCGATTTCGGCACTCGACGCGTCGGCGTCGATCCGCGAGGTTGTCACCGCGGGTCGGTCGGCAACCTGTGGCGGGAAATCACACTCATGGGAGACGCCAACTGGCGTCTCGCCGAGGGCAGCGACGATTTCGGTTGCCGAAGGGAGAGTGGTCACGGTTCGCATAGATGGCAGTTGGGGAGGGTCGCTAAAAGTCGTTAGCCTCCCGGTCACTCCTCGGATCCGAGGTCGTCAGGTTCGAAATGTCGCGGATCGCCTCTGTCTTCGCTTGACAGTTCATCTTCGACATCGATCACAATCGGCCCCTCGAGGTCGAACTCGTGAGCCGGGCTGTCGAGTGCCTCGTCCTCGGACACGTCGAACTCCGAAACGTGCCCGAGAAGCCGGTCGAGCGCCGCGTTCGTCTCCGTATCGACCGCCCACGCAAGCAACAACGCCCGGTCGAGTTCACGGCCCACAGTCTCGAGGACCGGGCCCTGTCCCTGCTCGCGGGCTCGTGCCTCGAGACTCTGTGCACCCGTCGGATGAAGGTGATGAAAGGGGTGGTCTGCGGGGACCGCATTGAGATCCATCTCGAGGGAGAGCAGTTGGGGAAGCGCCTGAAGCGCATACCCCTGTGGCTTCGGTGCGCGGCGACCGGCGGCGGTCAACACCACCGACAGCGCCGTCGATCTCACGTCGGTGTTGTAGGAGACGCCGGGGAGGCCGGGAATCGAGATTTTCATACCGGAGAGACTGCGCCCCCAGGCCTGAGTGAACCGCCTGCATATGCCACCCCACGGGTTCAGTCGGCCGGTACCGAAATGTTGTTCCTATGAGAGTCCAAGGACTGAATGATGGATTTCAGTAAACTCCTCCAGACACGACGCTCGGTTCACGAATACAGTGATGAGTCGATCGATACCGACACACTCGAGTCCGTATTCGAGGCGGCGTCGCTTGCCCCCTCCGGCTACAACCTCCAGCCCTGGGAGTTTCTGCTCGTCGGCGACGCGGAGGCCAAAGCGGACCTCGCAGAGATTGCCTACGGACAGGACCACGTCGCCGAGGCCGACACCGTTGCCGTCGTCTTAGGCAACACGGACCTCATGGCCCACGCCGAACCCGTTTTCGATGACTGGCTCGCCAAAGGCTACATCCCAAACGAGGGCGTTCGTGACGCCCTACTTGGCAACGTCGACGAGATGAACGGGATGCCAGAAGCCGAACGCCGCATCTGGACGACCCGCTCGAGTGCGCTCGCCGCAATGACCGTGATGTACGCAGCGTGGGATCACGGCATCGCAAGCTGTCCGATGGAAGGGTTCGATCCCAATGGCCTTGTCGAGCGATTCGACATCCCCGAGGGGTACGAGCCAGTGATGTTGATTACGCTTGGCTACCCTGCCGAGGAGACGGCCGATATCGAAAACGAACGCAAAGGCCGGCGGCCAGTTGAGGAAATCGTTCACTATGGCTCGTTTGAGCCATCGGAGACGGCCAAACTCGAGACGCCAACGTTCGAATAGTCAACACTCGAGGACGGAATCAGAAGCCGGTGAATTTATCCCGTCGGTAAAGGTCGAGTTCGGCGACCGAGGAGTGCTTGCGGGTTGCGGCGAACGCAATCGCTTCGGCGACCTCCTCGGGTTCGCTCACCTCACCCTCCTCGAAGCGTTCGGCGAAGGTATCGCCGTCAGTAGTCTCGAACTCCGAACGCACCTCTGCGGGATTGACGATCGTAATACCGACGTTGTCGTCACCAATCTGGGCCGCCACGGACTTTGCAAAGCCACGGACCCACCACTTCGTCGCTGCATACACCGGATTGAACGGCCGCGGGAACTGCCCGGCAAAACTTCCGATGAAAATCAGATGCCCCTCCCTCTCGCGAACGTGTGGGATAGCGCCTCGAGTCGCGTAAAATACTCCCTCGACGTTTGTCTCCTGCATCGTCTCGAACTCCGTCGTTGCAAGGTCTTCAACGAGATGGCCACGAGCTAAGCCGGCGTTGTTAACGAGGATATCGAAGCCGCCAAAACGGTCGACGGTTTCCTCGATTAGCGAATCAACAGCCGCCTCTTCGCGCACGTCAGTCGGCACAACCAGCGTTTCGACCTCATAGTCGGCCTCGAGGTCGGCCGCAAGTTCGACCAATCGATCACGGCTCCGAGCGGCAAGGACGACGTTCGCGCCCTCGGCTGCGAGTTTGTGACAGGTTGCCGCCCCGATTCCTGCACTTGCGCCGGTGACGATCGCGGTCTGTCCCTCGAGTTGAGAATCGTTCATATTGCGATTTCCCACTCGGATATGTTGGCTGTTTCCCTCGAGTTTGCTCCGATCTGGCGTCGCCTCCTACGGAGACAGGTAACTACTCGAGATCGTACAGTTCGCCGTATTTTGCTCGCACATACTCGAGGAACGGATCAGCGGTCAGCCCCTCGCCGGTTGCCCGTTCGATCAGTTCGGGTGTCGTGTAGCGTTTCCCGTGGGCGTGGATGTGTTCGCGGAGCCAGCCGTTGAGGTCCGCGAAGTCGCCGTTGCGGATGGCCGGGGTGAGGTCGCCGAGGTCGGCTTCGGCGGCGGCGTACAGTTGGGCTGCGAGCACGCTCCCGAGTGAGTACGTCGAAAAGTAGCCAAAAGAGCCGTGTGACCAGTGGATATCCTGCAGGCAGCCCTCAGCGTCGGTTTCGGGTCGGACACCCAGATATTCCTCGTATTTGTCGTTCCAGACTTCGGGAACGTCCTCGACGTCGAGGTCACCCGAAATCAGGGCCCGTTCGATCTCAAACCGGATGACGATATGGAGATGGTAGGTCAACTCGTCTGCCTCGACCCGAATGAGGTTGTCGTCGTACACCTGATTGGCAGACTCATAGACGGCTCGAGGTGTCACATCATCGCCCTCGAGTGAGGGGAATCGCTCGGCAGCCGTGGGCAGAAAGCACTCCCAAAAGGCCTGTGAGCGCCCGACGTGGTTCTCCCAGAGTCGGGACTGGGACTCGTGGACCGAGAGGTCTCGAGCCTCGCCGAGTGGGGTGCCATAGCCCGCGTCCGGGAGGCCGAGAGTGTAGTTGGCGTGGCCGAACTCGTGGATGGTCGAGGTGATAGAACTGAGCAGATCGTCCTCCTCGAATCGAGTCGTCACGCGAGCGTCGAATTGCGTCCCCGAGGAGAACGGATGGGGTGCGGTATCCAGTCGGCCGCGATCCCAGTCATACCCTAGCGCGTCGAGGACATCCCGTGCGAGTGCCTCCTGATCGTCGTCGTCAAACGTGCCCGAAAAGGCGTCGGTCTCGAGGTCGACCTCGCTGTCGGCGATGGCCTCGATCAACGGGACGAGTTCCTCGCGCAAGCGCTCGAGTACGCGCTCGGCGGTTTCGAGGTCGATGTAGGGTTCGTAGTCCGCAAAGAGGACGCCGTAGGGGTCGGCGTCGGGGTCGATGTGGGCGGCGTACTCGCGTTTGAGTTCCACGAGTTCCTCGAGTGTCGGCGCGAAAATCGAGAACTCGTCTTCGGCTCTGGCCTCCTTCCAGACGGGGTGGGCATTCGAGGTGGCTTCCGAAATTTCGGCGACGAGTTCCTGTGGGACGCTCGTCGAGCGGTCGTACTGGCGGCGGACCTCGCGGACGACCGCCTGTTGGTCAGCGGTTAGCTCCTCAGCCTCGAGCGTCTCGAGTAACGCGCCCGTTTCCTCGTCAGTCAGTAGTTCGTGGGAGAGCGCCGAAAGCGTCGAGAGCTGTTTCGCTCGAGCGGGCGTTCCGCCTTCGGGCATCACGACTTCCTGATCCCAGCGGAGGATGCCGGCGGCGTTGCCGATATTCGAGATGCGTTCAATCCGGGATTCGAACTGTTCGTAAGGGGTGGGCTCCGTCGCTGCAGCCTGATCCGTCGCCATACCTGATCATCGGCCGCCTGCCCTATCAACGTCGTGGTGGGCCCAAAACGTGCAGACGGCTGCGCCAGAGTGCTCTGCGGGAGAGTGCTTACGCCTGCAGCAGCGGGGTATAACCCTGCCCTATGTGAACCCGACCGGCTTTTTCCCTCAGGGACGGCAGGCGGCTATGGGCACGTATGTCAGCGACGCCAGCGCACTTGCGAGCGTCGCAACCAACTGTACCGAACGGCGACCACCAACAGTCGTTATCGCCGGCTGTGGCGGTGCACAGACCGTCACAGCCCTCTGCGAGCACGGAATTGACGCCTACGGGTTTGACAGTTCGCCATCGATACTGGCGACGGTGCCAGCGTCGACGCGAAACCGGCTACTTGAGACGGACCTGCGCGAGGAAGGAGTCATCGAGCGGCTGTGTGAACGATTTGGACTCGAGGGAATCGACCTGTTTGTGACTGAATGCATGCTATCGTTTCTCTCCGTCGAGGAGGCTGCCACCTCACTTGGGCGGATCCGAAACGAGCCACGGGTCGGCCAATTGCTGCATCGCGTCCGCCTCGATCCACCGGTTGCCGCCCAAGAGGGAGCCCTCGAGGTGACGATACTGACTCCCGAGGCGTGGCAGGAGGCGTGTGACCCCGAGGGACATGATGTATGGCGAGAGGCGTTCGATCCGTTGTAGTCAGTAGGTCACGCCGGCCAGCGTTCGGCGACCTGCTGATAGATTCGCCGACAGCGTTCGACCACTGCAAGCGAGACGCTTTCGGTTGCCGTATGGGCCTCACCGGGCTCAGCAGCTCCACAGACAACACAGGCCGTCCCCGCCTGAGCAAGCCAGCCGGCGTCCGTGGCGTGGGGTTTCGTGACGAACGCCGGCGATGGCGGTGGTGGTGACGATGACTGGCTGGCCGCAACCGCCTCGAGCACCGCCGTCGCAAATTCCTCGTCGTGACACGCCATCGGTGGCAGGTCCTGATCGACGGTCCACTCGATGCCGGGCAGCGTCTCAACGTCCTCAAGTGGGCCGCGCTCGCCGGGTACGGTTCGTTCGTCAACGGTTACCGTACACCGCTCGGGAACCGCGTTCCACGCCGACCCGCCCTCAATTTCGGTCACCGCGAGGCTTCCCTCGAGTCGGTCGCCGGCCTGCTCGACCGTCGGCGCCTCGAGTTGCCGAACGAATTCGATTGCATCGGTCGCTCGATAGATGGCGTTCTCTCCAGCGGCGGGATTGCTGGCATGAGCAGCCCGTCCGTCGGCTGTGATCGTGCTACCGCGTCGGCCTTTGTGGGCAACCGCAACGTCGGTGACGCCGGGAGCGGAGTAGCCGGTCGATCCCTCGCCGACAACTGCCCAGTCGGGTGCAAACCCGTCTTCGATCGCATACTGAGCACCCTCACCGCCGTCTTCTTCGCCGACGAAACTCACAAACACGAGTTCACACGCAGGGTCGGCGTCACGAAAGGCCAGCAACGCTGCGGCGAGACTCCCTTTCATATCCGCCGTTCCGCGGCCGAAGAGCCGCCCCTCAGATTCGGAAAGTGTGTAGGAGCCGTCGTCCTCGAGTTGGCGGTCAGCCGGTGGGACGACATCGTGGTGACCGACCAGCGCCAGTTTGCCGGCAGCTTCATTAGTCGGCCCACGCCGCCCAAAGACGTTTCCGACGCCATCGCGACGAACGGTCGCGTCGGTCTCCCGACGAAGCCATGCAGTCAGAAAATCGCCAACAGCGGTCTCATCTGCATGGCTGGGTATCGCCACGAGCTCACGAGTGAGTTCGCTAACAGTCATAGAGAGAGAGTATCGCGGTCGCTCATTGAGTGTATCGACGAGCGTGCGTCCAGTCGGTCAGCGGGGTGAAACAGTGTCGCGGCCACCGCCGAGGCACAAAGCGGCAGCCACCCGAGACCGCCAGTAAGCCGGTTAGAGGGGGACCGTCCGTGGCGGGTCTCAACTGCATGTTGAGTGTGTCTCATCCTTACCTTACCGTCTGACTAGCCGACCAGTAGCCGACGTTTCCACACAGTAATGTCACAACATGAAAACGTGATCAGGTCATGAAAGTCATTGTATAAATACCGTATCTCACAGCAACAGGAGTCAACTCATCAATCAGGTGAAGAAGAGACGGTATGGCTATCTGGGGGATGAAACGATACCCTCGAAAGATTGTAATAACAGAAGCCACTGAAATAGTAGTATGAGCTATGATTGGGGAGCGTATTTGTTCGCCTCTCCACACCGACGCGAGATACTCAAGCGGCTGTCCCACTCCCCAGCCGATACGCGTGAGCTCACCGAGGCGTTTCCAATCTCTCGAGTGACGGTCCAGCGCCATGTCAAAGGCTTTGTCGAGTTCGGCTGGGTCGAAAAAGTCGACGGCGTCTATCAAACGACCGCCCTCGGCGACTACGTCTGTGAGTGTGCCTCTGAGTTTCTCACATCCCTCTCGGTGCTCGAAGAGCACGAGTCGGTGATCGAATCGCTCACAGCGGTCGAGGCGTTCGACCCAACGTTGCTTCAGGGGGGGCGACCGTCACGCGGGCCGACAAGCGTACGCCACATAAGCCGATTGCCCACTACCAGCGCGTGCTCACCGAGTGTGAGGCAACGGAAATGTATGGGATGACGCCGGTTTTCAGCGAAGTTATCAACCAGACTCATGCGCAACTGCTCCGTGATGGCGTCGAAACGGAGTTAGTGGTCCCAACTGATGTCCTCTCGATTTCGCCGAACTCGATTGACGACGTCCCCCCGTCGCTTTTTACGCTATATGTGACCGACAAACCAATCGAGTTTGGACTGCTCGTCACTGACGAGATCGTCCTCATCAACGGCTACGATGACCGCACGTTCGTCACCTGCGTCGAAACCCGCGAGCCACCTGCCCTGGAGTGGGGGAGGGCGTTGTTTGACTCCTATCGAACACAGGCCACAGAGGTCGAACTGGGAGACACTGGCGAGATTAAGACGACACAGTGAGCTGCCGAGGCTACACTTGCTCGTACACCGGCGGCGATTCCTCGTCATCGGCCATCAATCGGTCAACCGTCTCGCTTACTGTCTGGAGGCTTGCCGTCTGTTCTTCACTGGCTGCGGCGACGGAGGCCGCATCATTAGCAACCCGGTCGGCTGCCACCGAAAGCTCATCGATCGAATCAGCCACCGAGTTGAGACTGGTCGCCTGTTGATCTGTCGCGACAGCAACAGCATCCATCCCGGCTGCCGTCGGCTGCGTCGCGTCATAAATTGTCTCGAGTGAATCGACCGTCTCCCGAATCTGAGCGGCACCGGTGTCGACCCGGTCTGCTGTCTCGGTTGCGGCCTCAATCGTCGCCTCCGCATCGTCAGCCATCGCTTCAACGGCCGACTCTATTTCCCGGAGGTCAGATTGGGTTTGGGCTGCAAACGATCCCACCTCCTCAGCGATGATAGCAAGCGTGTTTGCCGCGCCACCATCATCTGTGCCACGAGAGGACTCGATCTTGGCATTTTTTGCCAGCAGCGTGGTCCGCCTGGCGAGATCGTCGAGACGTCTCAATGTGCTATCGATCTCGGCCGTTCGTTCCTCGAGTGAGATTGCAGCCGTCGAAACCGCATCGACGGCGGCTTCGATTTCCGTGAGTTCCTCGAGGGCATCGTCGGCCGTTTCGGCTCCTCCAGCAGCGAGGTGTTCTGTACGCTCACTCTGTGTTTGGACTTCGTCGGCGACACTCGCAATTTCCTCGACGGCAGCGCTCACATCGCTTAGTTCTCCGGCCGCCGCGTCAACGGTCTCAGCTTGGGTCGTCGTATGTGTGCTAATCGCTTCGGCCCGCTGGGCGATCACGCCACTTGCCTCGTAGAGTTCATCGATCGGCGCTTGCACGTCGGTTTGGACCTCGCCTGCAAGCTGCTCTCGTCGTTCAATCGACGCCTCGAGTCGTTGGGCGTAGGAGTCAACGTAGGTGTCAGTTGCAACCTGTAGATCGAGGTTGATAATTCGTAACAACGAGAGGACGTCAAGCATCCCGTCATCGATTGCGCCCCGAACTGCGTTCTCAAAGGAATCCTCGAGACCCGTCATCTCTTCGTTCTCCTCACCGCTGAGCCCCAGTGTGGCGACAAGACGACCGAAGCCGCCCGAATCGGGCTCATCCTCCCGGTTTTCAGCCCATTCCTCAATTGCCGCGACGACCTGATCCTGTACGCGTTCGTTCAGCCGCGCCATGATGAGGTCGTAGTAGACACCGTACTGCCCGACGTAGTGTTTCAACGGCATATCGAGCAATTCGTGCAGTTTGCCGATTCGGGCCCGGTTTTTGAAGTACGCCTGGTCGTACTCGCCGGTCGCAAGCGAGACAAGATAGGCTCGCTGGGTCTGTTTCAATGCCTCAACCCCTTTGGGCGAGCGCTCAATAACGTCTCGCGTCTGTTCGTACTGGAGCAAATTTTCGTAGAAGTCGTTGGCAATCGCCTCCTGATTCTCAACTAAGAGCGCCTCGAGCCCCTCAAGTCGGTTCTCGTCGTCGCGGTCGAAGCCGATGAAATCCTTTCGCCACGCGATTTCGTGTTCGGAGAGTCCGATATCCTCGAGAAGTTCATCGACGTCGAGAAACGGATTCAACCCACCACGGCCAAACGACGCGTCACCAGTCATTGACAAAGATATATTATGTCTCAAATGTGACGCCGTCGCCGGTTCCCAGCGGGGAGGAATCACAGCGGTTTTTATTTGGGTTGTCTGTTGCCACCGAAAGGTTTCGAGCGACGGTGACATGCAATAGAGATGAGAATGGGATCGATCAGAGACAATCGAGGTAGCGGTGGACACTCTTATACGCACACGTGCCCGAAATCGCGTATGAACGTCGTGCCGGATACGAGCGTCGTCATCGACGGCCGCGTCTCAGCGGCAATCGAAGGCGGAGAGTTTGACTTTGCGGATTCGACTATCTGCGTTCCCGAAGCAGTCGTCGCCGAACTCGAGGCACAGGCCAACGATGGCTACGATAGCGGCTGGGATGGGTTAGCAGAGCTACAACAGCTGGCAGAGATGGCCGATAAGGGGACAATCGCCCTCGAGTACATTGGCGAGCGTCCGAGCGCAATGGAGCGTGGCCATGCAAGCGAGGGTGAGATCGATGCCTTGATTCGAGACCTTGCTGAGGAACATGAGGCGACGTTCTTTACGAGCGATATCGTCCAAGCCGAGGTCGCAAAAGCAAAAGGGCTGACAGTCGAGTACGTCGCTCCGGAGGTTCGAACCGTCGGGACGCTTGACATCGAGGAGTACTTTGATGACCAAACGATGAGCGTCCACCTCAAAACGGACGTCAAACCGATGGCCAAACGCGGAGCAATCGGCGAGATGCGGTATCAGACGATTGGCGAGGAACCACTTGATCAAGAGACGATGGACAACTACGCCCGCGAGATTATCGATGGGGCCAAAGAGTCGAGTGAGGGCTTTATCGAACTCTCCGAACCCGGGATGACGATCGTCCAGTTCCGCGATTACCGGATCGCCATCGCCCGCCCGCCGTTTGCCGACGGGATCGAAATCACGGCCGTGCGACCGATCGCTCAAACCGATATCGACGATTACGAACAGGCCGAGGAACTCAAAGAACGGTTGCTCAAGCGCCAACGTGGTGTGCTTATTTCAGGTGCGCCGGGAGCCGGCAAGTCGACGTTCGCCCAAGCGGTTGCCCGCTATCTGTCGGGGCATGACTACGCTGTCAAGACGATGGAGAAACCGCGGGATCTGCAGGTTGGTCCCGAGATCACCCAGTATACCGAACTCGGTGGCGAGATGGCCAAAACGGCCGACGCGCTGTTGATGGTGCGCCCGGATTACACCATCTACGACGAGGTGCGCAAAACCGAGGATTTCGAAGTGTTTGCGGATATGCGCCTTGCTGGGGTCGGCATGATCGGCGTCGTTCACGCCACCCGACCGATCGACGCCCTCCAGCGGCTTGTCGGACGGGTTGAGTTGGGGATGATTCCCCAAGTCGTCGACACCGTCGTCTATATCGAAGCCGGCGAAATCGCGAAAGTGTACGACGTCAAAACGGAGGTGAAGGTCCCCGCAGGACTCACCGAAGAGGACCTTGCCCGCCCGGTCATCCTCATCACGGAGTTCGAAACCGGCGAGCCCGAGTACGAAATCTACACGTTCAACCGACAGGTCGTCACCGTACCGTTGCTCGAGCAGGAGGAAAATGAAAGCGGCGTCGACCGCATTGCAAAACAAGAGATCGAACGCGAGATCCGCTCCATCGCTCGCGGCTATGTCGATGTCGATTTGAAAAGTCAGAACCGAGCGGTTGTCTATGTCGACGACAATGATATTTCGACGGTGATCGGCAAAGGCGGCGGCCGAATTACCGATGTCGAAAACCGACTCGGCATCGATATTGATGTCCGAACCCATGACGAGAATCCGAATCACGGCGCTGGCAGTTCACAGGGTGCCAGCGGTCACAGTAGCGGTGAAAGCGACCCTGCAGGCCAGCTCGTGACGCCCGAGATTACCTCCCGACACGTGATCGTTCCCGTTAATGGCAACCATGGCGAAACCGTCGAAGTACAAGCCGGTGGCGAGTACCTCTTTACGGCGACGGTGAGCCGTGGGGGAGAAATCCAAGTCTCGAGAGGGAGTGCGATTGCTGACGAGTTAGAGCGGGCAATCGATGCGAAGCGGCCGATTACCGTCGTTCCCTCTTGAGGTGGTTCGTCTGAGGTAGCCGTTCGACCGTGAGCGAGCATCGCGAGCGAACGGCCTTTTTAGTGTCTTCGTGAGCGAAGTGAACGAAGGGCAGCGAGCGCGTGCGCTCGCTTGTGAGGTTTTTGTGAGGAGCGGTGAGCAACGCGAACCCGACGAACAAAAAAGTCCGTGTGTGAGCAACGCGAACTCGACGAGGAAAAAAGCGCTGTGAGGTTTTAGGTGAGACTCGCGCCGGCGTCGTAGAGATCAGAGTTTCGCCACCAGAACAGTCCCCAACCGGCTAAGAAGCCGGCGATCATCGAGATGACGTCTTGGAGGAATTGGTGGAACCCAAAGCCAATCACGCCGGTAAGGACGACGGCGGAACCGAGGCTGGCCCCGACGAGGACGAAGGCGACGTCGCCGAGAATTCGCGTTTTCGAGTACTCCCAGTAGCCCTGTTTGTCCTCGTCGTACCAGATTCCGATGTAGATTAAGACGAGAGACATCGCGGCGATGACGACAACGACGCTGTAGGCTTCGGGGAGTCCAATCGGTCTGAGCGCCACCTGATAGACGATATTTGCTGTCAGTGAGGCGACGATCAATCCGAGCAAGAGCCACCCCCAGCGAGGGAGGGTAGATTTGTCCATACAGAATATGCGTTTGGCTCGAAAAATAACTGTACCCATCTGGGATGGCGCTGCTGTCGCGTGTCAGAACTTCTGGGTGACGTAGCTCGGAGACAAGCCTCGAGACGTTCGCCTGAGTCTGGAGAGAAAAAAACGCTATTCCGCACGGCAGGCGTCTTCAATACCACCGTCGGCGGCGACCGGTTCGGTGAGTTGGTAGAGACTCTGGCGGGCATCAGCAAAATAAATATCCTCGTCGACGAGGCCGATTTCCTCGAGTCGTTCTAAGGCGTAGCGGACGGTCCGGGCTGAGAGCATCGACTCCTCGACGATCTGTTTTTGCGTGAGTGGGCCGTCGTACTCCAATACTTTAAATACGAGTTTCGCACTTGGTGGTAAGTCCTCAATATTTTCCCCGTCGGTGTCGGCCATTGGTGAAAATGAAATCCCCCAACAGTATAAAAGTTGAGCCTTACAGGGATGGCGGCAAAGCATGGGTGGTATTCGTGGTTTCGAACCCCCCTGTTTGTAACCGCCTGAAACAGTTCCATCTTTAGAGTCCGTTACCGGCGAAAGCGTCCGAGGACCTTCCCAACGAGGATATCACCCACACCGAGAGCGAGTGCAATGACACCGAGTGAGCCGGCGGTGAGCCCGAGTCCGCTCACCGCTGTTGCTTCGAGTACGGCAATCGATCCGACAGCTAGAATGCCGATGGAGCGTCGCCCGTGTGTGAGTGTCCGCTCGCTGAGCCAGCTACCGAAGCCACAAACCAAAACGACGACAGCGGCAGTGCTGAACGAGACGAACGGCGAGCAAAGAATAAGCAGTCCACCAGCGATTGCGGACCCAACGCCAGCAGCTCGGAGTCGGCGAGTGCCATCCAGACTCGAGTCGGGCATGTGCGCTGGTCGAGCGACCACGTGAATAAAGACGTGTGGTTTGGGTCCGCACAGACTATTGCGACGAAAAGAGGGCAATAGAGCCCTCCATACTGCTCCCCGCGGTAATATATATGAATACGGTAAAAAATATAGATAAGGTATAATCTACATAGATCATAGCATCCGTTTTATCTATCAAATACCAACGAACAGCTAATGGCACAAACACCATCCGGCCGTTTTTCCCGACGTAGCATCCTGACAACCACCGGTAGTGTCGCCGCTCTCTCCCTCGCAGGCTGTATGGGTGGCGGGGGTAGCGACGGCAGTCTCTCCGGAATGATCGACGCCTCGGGATCGAACACCGTCGCGCCGATCACCTCCTGGGCCGGCGAGAACTTTGCAAACGAGTTCCCGGACGTCCTCGTCGATGTTGACCCACAGGGGACCGGTGCTGGCTTTCAGGAGTTCTGTCGTGCCAACTCCGCTGTCCAGAGTGCGAGCCGAGAGATCACCGAGGACGAAATCGAACTCTGTGAAGACGAGGCTGTCGAGTACGACTTCCTCGAGGTCGGTCTCGACGGATTGGCCATCGTCAAAAACTCCGAGAACGACTGGATGGACAATATTACGCTTGATGAACTCAGACGGGTTTGGGAGTTCGAGTCCGATGTCGAGACGTGGAGTGATATTCGAGATGAGTGGCCCGACGAGGAGATTGCCCTGCACGCTCGAGACAGTGCCTCCGGGACGTTCGACTACTTTACTGAATACGTCGTCGGCGAGCGCGGGAACATTCGAGATGACTACTCGGCGACGAGCCAGACCAACGAGATCATGGGCGCGGTTGCGGACAACGTCGACGGCTTTGGATGGGGTGGCCTTGGTTACCTCCGGGAGATCGAAGACGACCAGCCAATCGAGGCAGTTCCCGTCGAAAGCGACGCTGATGGCGACTTTTACCTCCCGGAGGAGCAAAACATCGAAGACGGGCTGTACTCGCCGCTTGCTCGGCCGTTGTTCGCCTATTTCAACCTCGCTAGTCTCGAAGAGGAGCCCGATCTGATCGGTTCCTTTGCCCGATACTACACCAACAACGCCCAAGCGTTCGCCGCCGACGAGGGATTCTACGCGGCCCCCGACGAGGTCACCCAGGAGAACCACGAGAAAATCGATAGCTGGCTCGAGCAGGTCGGCTCCTCGCCCGACGAGTTAACCGTCCAACAGGAGTAAGTTCGGATGAGCACAGGATCGACGATAACGGGAGGGAGTGCCACACAGGCCGACCAGGAGGCAAACCGTCGTGTCCGACGGGTCCTGTTTGGCTGTGCTGCCGTCACTGTGGTGACGACCCTCGCCATCTTTTTCGTATTGATCGACAATACGGCGAGTTACTTTTTCGGCGCTCGGTTCACCGAAATGCTGCTTGGAGCCAGTCCCGAGCGAACGGTGACGTTCACCGAGTTCTTCACCGGCACTCGCTGGGCACCTGACCACGCGACGCCCGCTCATGGTGCGCTCCCGGTTATCTTCGGGACGCTTGCGATTACCGTTGGGGCGGCGTTCGTCTCGATTCCAATTGGAACAGCGACGGCGCTCTACCTCTCTGAGTACGCCTCGACGGGCGTTCGGTCGAAACTCAAGCCGACGCTCGAGGTTCTCGCTGGGATTCCAACGATCGTGTACGGGTACTTTGCGATTGCGTTCATCAACCCGGTTATTCTCGGCCCGCTCGCGGGGGCACTCTTTGGCATCAATATCGGCCGCTACAGTATGCTTTCGGGGATGCTCGTTGTCGGGATCATGACGATTCCGATGGTCTCTTCGATTAGCGAAGATGCGATGCAGGCCGTGCCGGATGACCTGCGAAACGGGGCCTATGCCCTCGGGGCGACGAAATACGATGTCTCGCTAAGTGTCGTGATCCCAGCGGCGATTTCGGGTATCTTTGCCTCCTACATTCTGGCCGTCTCGCGAGCGATTGGGGAGACGATGGCGGTTGCGCTCGCGGCTGGATTTAACGCGAACATCACCGCCAACCCGTTCAGTGAAATTATGACGATGACAGCGTACATGGTGTCGATGGCCCGTGGCACCTCCGCCGTTGGGACCGTCGAGTATCAGTCGCTGTTCGCGATTGGGCTCGTGTTGTTCCTGATGACACTGACGATGAATTTGCTCAACGATTGGTTCAAACGACGGTTTCAGGAGGAGTACCGATGAGTACGCCGGGTAAGCCGGATACGAACATGAACACGAACGCCAGCCGTGAGCTGTTCACCGATGTCGACCTCGGCTGGAAGCACCTACAAAACCGGATTTTCCTCGGGATCATCTTCGCTGCCTCGATGTTCGGTGTCGTCATGCTGGCACTGCTGTTACTCGACGTGGCGACTGACTTCTACGTCGGTCTGACGGAGTTCAACATCAGCCTCGTCGACTTCTTTACACGAGATGGCTCCCGGCGGGCGGAGGGGGCTGGCTTTCGCGGAGCTATCGTCGCCTCGGTTATGCTGATGATTCTGACAGCGTTTCTCGCGCTGTTCATCGGTGTCGGCAGCGCCATCTATTTAGAGGAGTACGCACCGAAGACGCGCCTCACCCGGCTCATCGAGGCGAACCTCGCGAACCTCGCGGGCGTCCCCTCGATCGTCTACGGCCTGCTCGCGCTAGCGGCGTTCGTCAACGGTATCGGAATGGGGCCGATCGTCCTCGCCGGCTCGATTGCCCTCGCGCTGTTGGTGATGCCGATTATCATCGTCTCGAGCCAGGAGGCACTCCGGGCAGTCCCCGACAGCGTTCGGCGGGGCTCGTACGCCACCGGTGCGACGAAGTGGCAGACGATTCGGCGGGTCGTCCTCCCGGCGGCGTTCCCCGGGATCATGACCGGAACGATTCTGGCACTCGCTCGAGCGGTCGGTGAAACGGCTCCGCTGATCATGGTCGGGGCACTGTTTACGAATCGGATGCCCTCCGGCCCGTTTGACCGCTTTAGCGGGATGCCGACTCAAATCTACGGCTGGGCGGCCGAACCGAGCCAGCACTTTATCCACCTTGCGGCGGTGGGAATCGTCGTCCTCCTCTCGGTTATGCTGTGTATGAACGGCGTCGCGATCTACCTGCGAAACAAGTACGAAACGGAGGGCTAACCGATGGCAACACCAGAAACCCAAGAGTCACCCGACACACTCGTTTCGACCAGCGTACAGTCCGCCCCGGGCGACCGGGCGAGCCGGCCCGACGAAACCGTCGTCGGGGCCAGAAACCTCGATGTCTACTACGGCGAGGAGCAGGCGCTCACCGACGTGACAATCGACATTCCGAAACACAAGGTGACGGCGATTATCGGCCCCTCTGGCTGTGGCAAGTCGACGTTCCTCCGCTCGATCAACCGGATGAACGACGAGATCGACAGCTGTCACGTCGAAGGCGAGTTGACCTACCAGGGCAAGAACGTCTACGATGACGACGTCGACCCTGTCGCCCTGCGTCGGCAGGTTGGACAGGTGTTTCAGAAACCGAACCCGTTCCCCAAAAGCATCCGCGACAACGTCACTTATGGCCTCGAGGTTCAGGGAAAATCCGCGACTGACGAGGATGTCGAGCGGGCGCTTCGCGGGGCAGCGCTGTGGGATGAGGTCAAAGACCAACTCGATTCCTCCGGTCTCGACCTCTCGGGCGGACAACAACAACGCCTCTGTATCGCCCGAGCGATTGCCCCCGATCCAGAGGTGATCCTGATGGACGAGCCAACCTCCGCACTCGACCCCGTCGCCGCCTCGAAAATCGAGGATTTGATCGACGAACTTGTCGAGGAGTATACCGTCGTCATCGTCACCCACAACATGCAACAGGCCGCCCGTATCTCCGACAAAACGGCCGTCTTCCTCACCGGCGGCAATTTAGTTGAGTTCGATGAGACGACCAAAGTCTTTGAAAACCCCGACCACGCCCGCGTCGAAGACTACATCACCGGGAGGTTCGGCTAATGGCTCGCGTCGAATACCAGCGACAACTCGAGGCGCTTCGCACCGACGTTCTCGAGATGAGCGAGCTGGTCTGTGAGCGCTTCCTGCAGGCACTCGAGGCTCTCGAGACGAACGACGAACTGAAAGCTGAGGCCGTCATTACTGGCGACCACGAAATCAACGAACGCTATCTCGAACTCGAGGCGGCGTGTACCGATCTCATTGCGCTTCAACAGCCGGTCGCCGGCGATCTCCGATTTATTACGGCCTCGTTCAAGATCATCACCGACTTAGAGCGGGTTGCCGATCTGGCGACGAATCTCGGGGAGTACACCCTCGTTTCGACGGGCGATCCGTATCCCGAACTCGAGATCACGGCTATCGGCGAGGAGACCATCGAGATGGTTGAGGCGGCGATGGACGCCTACAGTGACGGTGACGCCGACGCAACCTACGAGATCGACGCTCGTGATGATGAGGTCGATCGGCGCTGTGAGGAGGCAAGCCGCGTCATTGTCCAGGACCTGCTTGCAAGCGAGATTGACGATCAGCGGGCGTTCGAAGATATTTCTCAAGCACTGCTCACAATTCGAGATGTCGAACGTGTCGGCGATCACGCAGTCAATATTGCAGCGCGGACGCTGTACATGGTCGACAACGACGATACCCTGATTTACTGACGACGGTTTTCGCTCAAATCGGTTTGAACACCCACATTACGACTGCGACTGCTAATGCAGTGACTTCAACGGAGAGAACCACGCTCGAGAGGTGGTTGTATCGGGCGACAGTGACAGCAAATCGTGCCCACTCAAGAACCGGATAGGGCTCCCGACGGCTCCCAAAAAATAGAGAGTACTCAATAGAACAACTAGAAGCGTCTTATTAGTTGTCGAGTGAACGGACAGGTGTCCCACCAACATGAGTTCTTCATCCCGCATTTCGAACGACCGGTCGAACAGTAAATCAACGGTGAACGAAACTGCAGGGTCCGAGCAGCCACCAGCACTCGAGGGTATTATCGTCGAGCGTCCTGACAAATCTGACCGGCTGACCGTTGGACCACGGACATGTAGCGAAGCCGAACGGGCGACGATGTGGCTGTCAGTCGACACCAGCGTCGTGGTTGAACTCGAGACAATGCGCTGAGGAGCCATTACGGCCTCTCACCACTCGAGGACTACCTAAAACAGCGAGAGAGCCCCGCCGTTCACGGCGTTCGAAAGACCGCCGGCCTTGTGTGTCAACCAGAAGCCAAAGACTTCTGGCAATGGTGACGAGAGCGGAGCGCTCTCAAACCAACTCGGCGTAGCCGAGACTCCCAGCGCGAGGAAACCCCGGCGTGAACGCCGGGGAGGATGTCATTGCTCTGTCGCCACCGCCTCGAGGGTGGGAGCCGGTCGTGGTTCCTCGAGTTCGAGAATCCGACGAACGTACACCACGTGATAGGCCATCGCAAACGAGAGCCCACCGACGAGTCCGACCAGCAGGCCGCCGGTAGCGAGCGCAAGGAGCCACGGAAATTCGAGGGAGAGTGCGAAGCCGAACGCGACCCCGCCAGCGCCGGGCGCTACTAACAGGAGGGAAAACAGTCCCGTTCGGAGGAGCGTGTAGCCCGCAACACTCACCGGGGCGTCCCGAACAAGCGCCCAACTGCGCTGCCAAACGGTGATGCCGTCGGCGCCGTCAAGAACAATAACGGCGTCAAAGAAGCCGGCGAGAGCGTCAGGAACTGCGGAGACCACAGCGAGGGCCAAAAGGGCGAGTAAAATGACCGAAAGGAACAGTGGCTCACCTGAAACGAAGGCAGTCGGCTCGAGGAGGAGTCCGACGCCGGCGAGCAGAACGACGAGAAGAGCGGCGACCGAGGCCACAAGGAAAAACAGGATCGATGTGGCGAGGACGTACAACCCATAGGCCAGTTGCAGGTGAATCCAGTACTCGCGAATCCCGCGGCGAAAGTCCGCATACGTCGGCGGCCGCTCCCCACGGTGGGCAACGTCTGCCATCGCCAACAGGCCGACGATGACAACCGGCCCGAGAATAAAAAGTGGAAACAAAAATGGCGTTCCAACGAGCAGCACGACACTCGAGCAGGTCGTTGCTACGAGCAGTGACGGGGTTGCCGTTACTCGAGCCGCTTCGGGAAGGGTAGCAAGCGCGTAACCCATAGCCAACTCATTGGATGGTGGATATAAAATCCCGCTGGCTGTTGGAGACGACGGGAGAGGCGAGCGTCGGCAATGCGAACACCTTTTCAACGCCGGTGACAGAGTTCGACTATGGCAGCCGAATCGATTAGCGACCGACACGAGCATATTCGCTCGATCGGCGTGACAGCCGTCGCCGCCTTACTCGGCGTCGGGGCGGCGTTCGCCTCCACCATTGTGACAGGTGACGTCGGACCCGCAGAGGCCGCGACCGATCTGCGAGCGCTGGTGATCGTCATCGGTGCAATCGCGATCCAGTTTCCGCTGATCAATCTCGCGGGTATCTACGACGAGGATGAGTTTGGTCCCAAACACTACCTGTTTATCATTTTCATGACCTTCTCGCTGTGGTACGTCACGTGGGGTATTCTCCTGACCGCAGAGTATACAACCTAATATGGCAGACGATAGTATCGCCGTCGTCGACTTAGAACGGTGCCAGCCCGACCGCTGTAACTACGAGTGTGAGAGCGTTTGTCCACCAAATCGCACTGGAAAAGAGTGTATCACCCTCCGTGGTGAGGAGACCGTCGACGGCAAACCCGACCAGATCCGTATCTCCGAAGAAATCTGTCTCGGCGAAACCTGTGGTATCTGCGTCGGTGCCTGCCCCTTTGACGCCATCGAGATCATCAACCTCCCACAGGAACTCGATGACCAACCAACCCACCGCTACGGCGAAAATGCCTTTTCGCTGTACGGCTTACCGGCCCCACAGGAAGGGAGCGTCACCGGCATCCTCGGCCCCAACGGCATCGGGAAAACCACTGCTGTGCGCATTCTCGCCGGCGAACTCGAGCCGAATCTCGGACAGTTCGAGGAACCCCCATCGTGGGAAGCCGTCCTCGAAGCCTATCGCGGCACGGAGATCCAAGATTACCTCGAGGAGATCCGTGACGGCGAGGTCAGCGTTGCCCGAAAACCCCAGTACGTCGACCAGATTCCAAACCAGTTCGACGGCAACACCCGCCAACTGCTCGAGGGGACTGACGAACGCGGCGTCCTTGACAGCATCGTCGAGCGGCTCTCGATTGGGCCAGTGATGGACCAGTCGATCGATAACCTCTCCGGTGGTGAGCTCCAGCGGGTCGCGCTTGCCGCCACGCTCGCCCGCGATACGGACTTTTATTTCTTTGACGAAATCACCCCGTATCTCGACATCGGCCAACGGGTGACCGCCGCACGGCTAATCCGCGAACTTGCCGAAGACCACGACCGATCGGTGCTGGTCGTCGAACACGACCTTGCAATTCTTGATTTGCTCGCCGACACGCTTCACGTCGCCTACGGTGAGCCCGGTGCCTACGGTGTGATCACCTCACCAAAATCGGTTCGAAACGGGATCAACGAGTATCTCAAAGGCTACCTCGAGAACGAGAACATGCGGGTTCGGCCAAGCCCAATTGCCTTCGAAGAACACGCGCCCCGCCCCGTCGAAGGCGGCGACATCTTAGTCGAGTACCCCGAACTGCGGAAATCCTACGGCAACGGCGAGTTCGACCTCACCGTCGAAAGCGGTGAGATACGGACGAACGAGGTCCTCGGCGTTGTCGGTCCGAACGGGATCGGGAAATCGACGTTCGCCAAACTGCTGACAGGCACCCTCGAGTCCGATGTTGGTGACACTGACCTCGACCTCGAGATTGCCTACAAACCTCAGTACGTCACCATCGACCAACCGATGCGTGTCGACGCCTTCCTCTCGTCGATCACCGACCAGTTTGGCTCCTCCTACTGGAACACCGAGATCGCCAAGCCGCTGCAACTCGAGCGGCTGATGGAACAGAACCTCGATGACCTCTCCGGTGGGGAACGCCAGCGGGTAGCGATTGCAGCCTGTCTCTCCGACCGGGCTGACCTCTACGTACTCGATGAGCCCTCCGCCCACTTGGACGTCGAACAGCGGGTGCAAGCGGCAAGCGCCATCCGCCGGTTTGCCGACCAACAAGACGCCACCGTCCTCGTCATCGACCACGACATCTACATGATCGACCTGCTGGCCGACCGGCTGATGGTGTTCGACGGCGAACCCGCCGTCACCGGTCATGCAGGCACGCCACAGGAGATGCGCGCCGGCATGAACCAGTTCCTCGCAAACCTCGAGGTGACGTTCCGCCGGGACGAGCGGACCTCTCGACCCCGGATCAACAAGCCTGGCTCACAGCTAGATAGCCAGCAAAAACGCGACGGCGAGTACTATTATTCGGTGTGAGTGGCCGGGATCTAAGAGCTATTCGTACCGCACAGACGGCTTAGAGATCCGTATTGCGTCGAAGTGCCACCGACAACCCGAGGAGCGCAAGCACGAGTCCGAGTATAAAAGCGACGAGCATGCCAAGCGTCACTGGTACCCCACCCGTTGCTCCCACTACCGAACCGAGGGCAGCCAAAAGAACACCACCGACGACCAGCGTGGTCGCAATGGTCACGGTCCGCTCACTCGAGTCGGTCGGCTCCGGCCGCCGTTCCCGTGGGTCGACAAGCCGCCATTGGGGACCCTCGGTATGAGTCAGGTCGTCGGCGACCGCCGAGAGCATCGTCCCGCCGGCGGTTCGAAGTGACTCAAGCCACGTCGGCTTTGAGGCCTCTTCACCCAGGTCCGTCCGCTTCAAATACACCCGCTCGCCGACGAGATGATCGACTGAGGCGGCGTCGTACCCCACATCTTCAACGAGACGGGCAAAGAGAAAGTCTCGAGACCACGGAATCGGTTTCTCGAGGTCGAAGGTGACCAGTTGGTCGTGAGGGAGCCTGACGGTGAGAGAAATCGTCGTCTCATCGATTGATTCGAGGTCGGTAATCAGGGCCTCGACGTAGCCGTTGGCGGTGGTTGCGAGGTCGAGGCGGCCGAGTTCGTCGCCAAGAGGGTCATCCGGGGTTGGCGGTGAGACGACGTCTCGGCGGTCCGAACGCTCGGAATCCGGAGGGGCAGGGCGACCTCGCTCGATGGTGTCGTCGGTTTCTCTCATTGGCTCGCTACTGGCACGGTTTCAGTCTCAGTCCACGTTCGGTTCCCGTCAGTGTTAACGGTTGGGTTAGACTGGGTCGAAAGAGCGGATATAACGTAGATAATGACTGTCAGGCGGCGAGAAAGGGAGCGGTCAACACGGTACGAAACGAAGCGCCAGACGGCGAGAACTCAAGGCTCAGACGGAAAGAATCAATCTCGATGTCAACGGAGGTTAGTCAATAAGCCGCTGACAGCTCCCACACAGGTTCTCCTCTTTGATATCGACTTCACGGACGGTCGGCGAGAAATTCATCACACAGCGGTTGTTGTCACAGTGCTCGAGCCCGTAGGTGTGGCCGATTTCGTGGACGATCTCTTTGCGAACGCGGTCTTCGAAAATGTCGGCGGCACTTTTGTTCGAGAAACCCCCATCCGAGGAGGTCTGGAGCCTGTAGGTCGAGACGACACTGCCGCTGCCATCTAAGTACGCCAGTCCGAAGACGTAGTTTCGTCGCCGATAAAACAGGTCAAGCGGCGTAATTGCAATATTTTTGTCGCCACGACCGACACGTTCGGCTAACTGAATAAACCGCTCGGCGCTGTACTGGTTTCGGCCGGTGTCGTACGCACCGCTTGGGACCGACTGGGCATCGTAGATCGTCACATCACAGTCATAGACCGAGCGCAACGCCGAGGATGCCGCCCGCTTGACTTCTGCGGGGACGGTCCCAACCGGTACGATATCGACAAGCATGCCAAGCGCTATGACCGCCCGGAGCATAAACGTCCCGCCGTGGACCGCCAACCGGACCGGACACTCATCGAACTGCTCTCGAACTACGACCGGCTGGTCGAAGTTGGAATCGGCCGTCGGACAGCAGTCGCAGGTGGCCTCACAGAGTGTGGCTGTACGGTAACGGCAACCGATATCACCGACAGACACGCCAGTGAGATACCCACAGCCGTCGAATTCGTCATCGACGATATTTGTACTCCAAACGACGCCATCTACCGGAACGCCTCGGCTATCTACGCGCTGAACCTCCCCCCAGAACTCCACCGACCCACGCGTGCGGTCGCCCGCCGAGTCGGTGTTTCGTTCTACTTTACTACCCTCGGTGGCGACCCGCCAACGATTCCTGTCGAGCCACAACAGCTCCCACTTGAGACACTCTACCGGTGTCGAGAACGGTGAGCTCAACACAAGTCGGCGGGCTTTTTCGTTCGCCTCACCGAAAGCCAGGCATGAGCGCCGAAATTGAGGCCGATGCCGTCGTGTTGGATATCGACGGCGTCCTCGTTGACGTTGCAGACTCCTACCGGCGAGCGATCTGTGAGTCAATCGAGGTCGTCTACGACCGTACGATCCGGCGAGAAGACATTCAACTGTTCAAAAACGCTGGCGGCTTCAACAACGATTGGGAAGTCACCTACGCCGCCGCCCTCTACATCCTCGCAACCGAGGAGGGATATCGCGCCTCACTCGAGGTCTACACCGACGAGATTGCAAAAGACGGCGGTGGGCTAGAGGCCGCCGAAGGAGTGATTCGGGAAGCCATCGGTGCACGAGCCAGCCAGCGGGTATTCGACCGCTGGGACTGTGACCGGTTGCGCGATGTATTCCAGCAGTTGTATCTCGGAGCCGAACTCTATCGCGGTCTCGAAGGCGCCGAGCCGACGCTCGAAACGACGGGCTTCATCCACGACGAACCAGTGATATTCGAGGCCGCCACGGCTGCGACACTCGGTGTCGACCAGATCGGGATCCTGACGGGTCGACCGGCTGCCGAAGCCGAGATTGCCCTCGACCGCGTCGGTCTCGAGATACCGACAGACCGTCGGTTTACGATGGACGATTGGGAAGAGGGCAAGCCCCACCCTCGAGCGCTCGTGACGTTGGCCGAGCGGTTCGAGGCCGAAACGGTCGTGTTCGTCGGCGATACGCTCGATGATGTCCGGACAGCGGTCAACGCCGCCGAGGCCGATCCCTCACGTCAGTACCACGGCATCGGTGTCCTCACCGGCGGCCTCACCGGCGAGTCGGGCCGAACACTGTTCGACGAGGCCGGCGCACGCGCCGTCATCGAGTCGGTCAACGCGTTACCGACGCTGCTCGAGATGAAATAGGGGTGTGAGTGCTTTTGTCGTCGGCCCGATTAGAGTGCGCAATGGGAACGTCCGACCGTAAGCAAGCGGCGGGGTGGTCGCCGTTCTGGAAGGCACCATCCCGATTCGAGACCCTTTCTGAACGAGTCCGCGTCGAGGTAGCCGTCGTCGGCGGTGGCCTCACCGGACTCACCGTAGCCAAGGCGATTCGCAATCGAGGGCGACCGGTGGCCCTACTCGAGCGCGGGACAATAGCCGGCGGCGCGACGGGGTCGACAAGTGGGATCCTCACCGCCCAGCCCGGCTTTTGCTACGATCACGTTCGAACGGCGTTCAGTCCGCGACAGGCTCGCGTGTATGCAACGCTGTTGCAGGCGGGAATCGAGCGGGTTGGAGCGGACTGTGCGGCGGAAGATGGGAACCGCTGTGGCTTCGAGTGGCGACCGAGCTACGTCTATGCGAACAATCGAGATCGGGTCGAACGAGAGGTCACTGCTGCCAGCGCGGCCGGACTCTCAGCAACGTTTGTCACCTCCGTCCCACCGTTTGAGCGAGCGACAAGTGGAATTCGTGTCGAAAACCAGGCGGTGTTCGATCCAGGAGCTTACACCAACTTTCTGGCAACCGAACTCACAGCCCGGTCGGGAGTCGAACTGTTCGAAGACACGTGGGTACAGACAGTGAAGCCGGGCTCGCCCTGTATCCTCGAGACGCCAAACGGACAGGTGATCGCCGATCAGGTCGTCATTGCTACTGGCGTCCCAATCATCGATCCGGCGGCGTACTTTACGCGCCTCCATCCCACACGGAGCTACCTCCTGGCCGTCCGGCTCGGAAGTCGCGCGCCCACCGGAACCTACCTGTCACCGACCGACGGGCGAACCGTCCGCGTGGTCGCCGATGAGGATCCCTGGCCGCTGCTGCTTGTCGGAGGCGAAGAGCACAAACCCGGCGATGGCGAGTCAGCCGGCGACCGATATGAGCGCCTCGAGCACTGGACTCGAGAGCGGTTTTCAGTTCGTGAGATCGAGGGTCGGTGGTCGGTCCAAGGCTATCGGACGAACGACCGGCTGCCATTTGTGGGACCGATTGGTGGGGCACCGAACGTGTTCGTTGGGACCGGCTTTGGCAACTGGGGTGAGGCGGCGGCGATCGCCGCCGGCGAATTGCTTGCGGATGCGCTGGCCGACACGACACCCGCCACTGCCCACCGGCAGGCCGCTCTCAAGCTGCTTGACCCACGCCGAGTGACATCAAAAGCGTCAGCGCCAACAGCACTCGAGGAGAACGCCGACGCCGCAAGTCAGTTTGCGACGGGCTGGGTTCGATCGGTGCTTACACCCGACCGCGACTCACGCACAGCAACTGACGGGCAGGTTCGACGGGTCGGTCGGGAACTGATTGCCGTCGCGACAGACGAACAGGGGGAGCGCCACGCCGTCTCGGCCGTCTGCCCCCACCGGTCGTGTGTCCTCGAGTGGAACGACGCTGACAGGACGTGGGACTGTCCGTGTCACGGCTCCCGATACGCCCCAGATGGAACGTGGCTCGAGGGGCCGGCAAACGAGGACCTGCCGTCACGGGATCTCCCTGAGGAGTAGTCCGCAGTTCGCCCCGAGAAGAGTCACCGATGTCTCCCCGTCACCTCGCCAAGACCCGGATACTCCGCGATGATTCCATCGACGCCCGCAGCCGCGAGCTGATCGAACTCGTCCCACGTCTCGACCGTCCAGACGTTGACCGCTCGCCCTGCCTTGTGCGCCTGGGAAAGAATATCGACGGTCTCCTCGTCGCCAAGAATGTCACCGGTAGCCGCCACTCCCGTGCCGACTATCGCCGCTTTCGGCGGGTGAATCGCCGCACACTCATACCGACGGGCAATCTCAAGGCCAGCCTCGAGGTCGTCCCATAGCAGCGCCGCGCTAGCCAGAGTCGAATCGACTTCATCGAGAGCGAAAAGCGCACCCTCGTGAAACGACGAAAAGAGCAGTTCGCCCGCAAAAGCGTCACACTCTGCAAGGACGCGCTCGACGAAGGGTAGCCAGCAATCATGCTGTGCTGTGCGTGTCTCAGCCTCGAGCGCGACGCCAGGGTGTCCAGTCGAATCTTCGGTGCCGGCGGCTTTCAACTCGATGTTGATCGCCGCCGTCGTCGGCACTGTCTCAAGGAGCGTTTCGAGCGTGGGAACGGTCGACCCACTTTCGAGCACCTCAGCAGTCATGACCGTCTCGAGTGGCGTCTCGCGTACTCCTCCAGCGGCGTCAGTGATCGGTCGACCGTGTCGCGTCCCATCGAGTTGGTCATCTTGAAAGACGACGGGTGTTCCATCGGCTGCAGGTTGGACATCGATCTCGACCATCGTCGTCTCGGGATACTCGAGTGCATCGACGACCGCATCGATCGTGTTTTCAGGGGCGACACCAGCAAAGCCGCGATGGGCGATCGTGGCGGGAACAGTCATCGCTCGAGATGTGTCGGCGAAACCCAAAGGGCTAGGGGCTGGCAACTCGCGAGTATGAGCGGTTTCGTTCTGTGCCCTATTCGCCAATCGGCTCAGCAGCCTGCTCGAGAGAGGGTATCTCACCGGCCGCTGTCGCATGCACACCAGTCCGAATCCATGCTGTTCCATCGAGGGTTTCGACAGTCTGGGCCGTGAGCTCCGGCTGGTGATAGTAGGATTCCATCGTTGTCGGCCCGCTGACGGCGAGTTCAGTTCCCTCTTCGCCGGCAAGAACCGTCGTCTCTACGTTCGAAAGTACCCGGCCGACGCGGTCGGCTTCGATATCCGCCACCGTCCGAACGTGTGTCAGCCCGGTTTCGGGAACGCCACAGAATCTCGTGGTACCATCGGCATGTCCACTGGCCGCAGACGGCGTTGGTTCGATGACCGCAACGCCATCGGTTCCGGGCTCGAGTCCAGCGGTTCGGAGCGATTGGTACTGATCGGGCGTACAGAACAGCCGGTCGATATCGTGAAAGAAACGCCCGACAACCGGGGTTGGCTCCCAAGCGTCGATTGGGCAATAGGTACCACCATCGAACAGTGTCGCCGTCACACCGTAACAGAGTTCGATTGGGCGCGTAAGTGGAAGGACCCCGAGATGGTGACCGACGCTCTCCCCCAAAAGCGTGCGCCCAACAGTGGCACCAGCCCGAACAGCACTGTGGGTGTAAACAACACCAAGCGGCTCATCTTCATGTTGATCAACATAGGCAATGAGCGCCCGATCGGTGTCTGCACGAGAAGCCATCGTGACCCCAGTTCGCGTCGAGTGAACAATGCCATCGTTCTCCAGAAACGCATCGAATTCGATCCCGAGTGCAGCCGACTCAAGGGTGACGACGGTACGAAGCGTCCTGACGTGGGCACAGAGTGACATCGGCGACCGCCCTTCAAGTACAAGAAGCGATGCTCCCGTGTCGTCTAGTACCGAACGGATAGCAGCAGTCGAAAATTGCGACGGGACCATGACGGGAACACTCCCGTTTCGGAGGGTTCCGTAGAAGGCGGTCAGTGCAGCCGTCGGATCGGAAACACAGATCACAACTGGTTCGTCAGTGCCAACATCACGGTCGCGAAGACCACCGGCAAACCGTTCGGTTTGTGACCAGAGCGAGGCATACGTCACCGGCTCCTTGGCGTCAATCGCGACCGTGCGTCGATTCTGCTGAACTGCCGACTGCAATTGAGTAAGGACCGTTGTCATATCTCATCCGTCAGATTGGGGTAATATAAATACACATGCATATATGTACTTATATATTAATATGTGTTTCATTAGTATTATGTCATGATAGACATGCCAGTACAGCCGTCAACTGCAGGCCACGGCCTCTTTTATCCGTCACCCGTCGCATCGCTATGACCCTCGAGCAGATTGAATCCGACCTCAAGCGGGCAAGTGAGGTAGAGCGTGAGGCAGCCCTGGAACTCCTTTCGAACGCTCATCACGAAATAACCGCATTAGAACAAGAGCCGTCGATAAACCAAGAGCGCCGACAGCAATTGAAGACGAGCGTCGAGCAACGGTTACGACAGCTCACAGAGCGTGAACACTATGACAGCGGGTTCGGAGCAGCAATGAAAGGAGACGACGACAGCGCACCGTAGCGAGGCGAACGAGAGCGACTGGCAACCGCAACGAAACTCACACCCTTTATTCTTCAGCCGTCCACAGAGTCGAGTATGCGAATTGCACTGCTTGGCGGTACCGGCGATATCGGCGAAGGACTGGCACTTCGATGGGGACGCGATACTGACCACGAACTGCTCATCGGCTCACGCGATCCGGAAAAAGCCCGCGACGCGGCTGACGAGTACGAAGCAACCCTCGAGGACCACGGCCGAGAACGAACAATCAAAGGCTTTGCCAACGAGATGGCAGCCGACCGGGCCGACGTTGTCGTCCTCGCCGTCCCGCCGTACTATGCTGGCGACACGGTCGACGCAGTTGCCGACAAACTCGATGAGGAAACCATACTCGTCACCCCTGCTGTCGGAATGAAAGGCGACGAAGACGGACTCCACTATCACCCCCCATCTGCAGGCAGCGTCACCGAATTGGTCGCCGGACGAGCACCCGAGAACGTCCCCGTCGTCGGGGCGTTCCACAATCTCGCTGCCGCCGCACTCGCCGACCTCGAACGCGATATCAATCTGGATACACTGTTAGTCGCCAACGACGACGATGGGAAAGCAACCGTTCGACAGCTCGCAGAGGAAATCGACGGACTGCGGGCACTTGACGTCGGCCCGCTGGCAAACGCCGCCGAAGTCGAGAGCGTGACACCGCTGGTGATCAACATCGCCAAATACAACACAGATCTCGAGGATGTCGGCGCAAAGTGGCTCTAATACGTCGACTGGTAGTCCCCAGAGAGTAGGAACTGATGGCTGGTGAGAAACGAATCGCCTGAGAGTCGGCTTACGCGCCAGCAGACTCGAGGGCCGTCTCGATATCCTCGCGCTGGGTAACACCGACGAAGCGTTCGACAACGCCGTCGTCGTTCTCGATAATGAGCGTTGGGAGCGACCGAACCTGGTACTCGTTTGCCGTTTCCTGTTGTTCGTCGACGTTTACTTTCTCGACCTCAAATCGGCCCTCCCAGTCTTCCTCGAGTGACTCGAGGATCGGGTCTTGTGTTTTACAGGGGCCACACCAGTCTGCGTAGAAGTCCTTGAGCGTGACAGTCATGCGGTTGCCCGCCTATTCAGGCCCCGTTCGCATAAGGGTTTCTCACCCGTGGCTCACACGCCCACTTTCGGTCGAAAGACTTAGTTTGGGCGGGGCAAAAGGGGGAGGTATGGATAGAGGACAGAATACTGGTGGGCTGATGTCCAGTGCCGGACTCGTCCGGTACTTTGACGCAGAGGACAGCAACGCGATCCGTATCGACCCGAAGACAGTAATTGCCGTTGGCGTACTGATGGGCGTGTTGGTACAACTGCTGACCTTCGTCTCCTAACTGCCAGACGCCGTAATCGCAGTCTGTTCTACCCGCCAGAGAGCGACAGCCATCGTCGCCCAACCCGTTGACGCGGCCTTTTTTACTCCCCCTTCCTTACACCGGCTATGTCACTCACTGCAGGCGTCATCGGCGTCCAAGGCGATGTCGCCGAACACGTCAGCGCAATCGAACGCGCCGGCGCAGCCAACGACCTCGAGGTCGATGTCAAAGCGATTCGAACCGCGGGAATTGTCCCCGACTGTGACCTGCTTGCCCTTCCCGGCGGCGAGTCAACGACCATTGGGAGACTCATTACGGAAACGGGAATCGACGAGGAAATTCGAGCCCACGTCGCAGCCGACAAGCCACTGCTTGCAACCTGTGCCGGCCTGATCATCGCCTCGCGTGATGCAGGTGATGAGCGCATTACGCCCCTTGAGCTCGTCGATGTCCGCGTCGAGCGAAACGCCTTTGGCCGACAGAAAGACAGCTTCGAAGCCCCCCTCGAGGTTGCCGGCCTCGACGGTAAGTCGTTTCCGGGGGTCTTTATCCGTGCCCCAATCATCGCCGACGTCGGTGAGGCGACCGTGCTCGCCGCAGTTGACGGTCGTCCAGTCGCCGTTCGAGACGGCCCAGTCACTGCCACCGCGTTTCATCCCGAGTTGACGCCCGACAGCCGAATCCACGAGGTTGCCTTCTTCGATCACTGATTTCGAAACTGGGCAGTCACCGCAGGCACTCACTCGAGTGTTGCAGCCATTTGTTCTTGAAAATCGTCTCCTGAATTGGTTCTCGAGTGAGCCTATGGGCGCGTAAACAGGAGGTCTCGAACCCGGTCGTACAGTGGTTTGTTCTGGTCACCACTCGCAGCGGCGTCCATCAATTCCGGAATTGGAACTGGTGAACTCGGCTGGAAGTCATAACTGTAGCCCGGAATACTGGCGTTTTTGAGATGGTACGCCGGATAGATGTCGATGTAGTGATATTTGATAGTAAATCGATCCTGCCCCGGTCCAAGCACTTTGTACTCTTCAGGTGGTTCGATTCCCATCACGATGTAATAATCCCGGATCTGACATCGGAGATTGTACGATAGGTAGTCTCGAAGAGGATCAGCAGCGACAATCGGCACAGGCGACATCTCGACGCATGCGTCTGGATCGCGATCCGGTGCGTCGCCATGTCTATCTTTGCGTTTGTCACCTTTGGCTACGTAGTAGCTGACGATGATGCCCGAGACAGTCTCAATCTCATTATTCTCATCGAGATACATTTCCTGCTCGTACATCACCGTATTCTCGTGGCTACTCATATTCGTCGGTAGCTCTATCGGTCGAGAAATATCACCCGTATCCACGCTTGGATCAGTGCGGTAATGGCTCAGACTCTGCTCGAGAAGGTCGCCAAAATAGCTCTCGATTTCGTCCGTCGAAAGGTCGTCCAATGTAGTTCGGACCCTCTCGAGTCGGTCCGGATTGAGGTTCCACGGCAGGGTCTCGTAGCCGCGTTCTTTGTAGACGTGGTATTTTGCGTACCGACGCGATTGACTGAGGTTCTCGCTCTCCTCTAACGTACGTTCGTCAGGCTCGTCTGCGTATCCTTCCTGCAAATGACCATGTATCTCCCCATCATAGAGGACGCCGATTTTATGTTTCACCTCATTATTATCGTAAACGGTCACACCAAACCCTTTCTCGGTCTCTTTTTCAATCTCTGCATTCATCAATAATCGACCTCTTCAGTCACATCACCACTCGAATCCTCATCATCTGCCTGCCTGGTCTTGGATTCCTTCACCCGCTCTTCGAGCCACTGCTGAGCCCGGTCGCCAAGTTCGCCACCATACTGATGTAAGAGAACGCCGGCGGAGACGCCCATGAGGACGGCGGCAGCCGCCGCAGGCGTAAAGCCCATCCCGAGCAATCCCAGCAGACTCATACTTCCGCTGGCAGATTTCCAACTATTAATCAGTGGCTTGTCGATCAGTTGCTCGAGGTCGCTAGTCGCTTCGATTCCCTGGTGTTCGAGGAACTGATAAAGCCCTTCTTTTGTTTCGACTTTTTCGGCCACATTCTCAAGTTGTGCCGGCTCCAGCCGGAACTCGAGTTGGGAAAAGTCCTGGAGGAAGGATTTGATTTTTCCATCGACGCCTGCCCACATCCCCTCTTGTGTCGGTGATTCAGTTGGTATTGCCGACTCCGAATCGTTCTGAGCTCCGTAGGCATACCGCTGGACGTGCACCTCCGTATTCGACATCCGCTGGATGCCCAACTCTCCACCTTTCATCACCTGCTGAGCCACTTCCTCGGCTTCCTCCTCGAGTTGCGGATCAGGATCAATCTCCAATGCAACGTTCTCCTGTGGAAGCATCGAAATCGCCCCACCGGTCTGCTGGCGAACGTGGGCTAGCTCGTGAACCAAAACATGTTGGCCCTTTGGTGAACTCGGATCGTACTCCCCAGCATTAAACGCGATATGATTACCCACCGTGAACGCTCGAGCATTAATCTCGTCACACGCTCGAGCGGCCTGCGGTCCGGTGTGAATTCGAACGTCCCCGAAGGAGTCACCGAGTCGATCTTCGATCGTTCGCTGAATCTGACCGTCAAGGGACTGCCCTGGCGACGAAATCACGCCTCGCACTGAGTCTGGGACCTGCGTTTCACCGGCACGCGTTGCTCCGCCTGTAGTGTCCGTACTTCGTTGAATTGTCGGCGTCGCACCCGATTCCGAGGAGAGGTCTGGAACCAGCCCAAAACTACTGATAGCCGAACCCGGACCCGTGGTATGTTCTCGAATCCGCTCCAACCGCTCGCTCGTCGAGCCAATGCCACCTCTCGGCTTCGGGCCTGACTGGGTTCCCATCTGTTTTCGAAGCCGCTGTACGAGCTCGGTTGTCGAACTCATAGAACCCACCGCCTTTGGCAGGCTGAAAGACTCATTCTCGAGGGGCTCAGCTGGCCGGAGCGAGCTACTCGAGTCCGCCTGATTCATCGAGGCCTGTCGGATCGAGAGCGAACGCGACGACTTCGAAGTCGAAATCATCGAAGAAACCCTACAACGGCCGGTCCGTGACGATTGTTCAGTATTGGTCTCTTTAGCATATATACCTCCGTCGGGTGAACCAACTGGGAACTCACGGCTTGGTCCCGAACAACTCATGGACTACTGTTTCAGGATCATCGTAGCCACGCTCCGCGAGGAGGTGAATAACATCGTCCATTCCTTCGCCTGTGTGAGCGACTGTTTCGATTGCTTGGTTTAGTTCTTCATCGTCGGCAGTCAGTGATTGTAATTTGGTAATTGATTTGCCGTACTCTCCAAGGCCATAATCGTAATCAAGCGAGTAGCCGGGGATATCGGCGTGGTGCTTATGATATTTCTCGTAGATATCGATATCGCCACGATTGTATCGGCCACCGAGTTCGTGGATTCCATGGCCAAGTACTTTGAATTCAGCAGGTGGTTCAAGTCCTGCACAGAGGTAACAATCACGTATCTGGCACCGAAGATGATAATCAAGGAACTCCCGAAACTCCTCGAGTGACGTGACGAGGTCGGGAACTAACTGAAGTCTAGCATCTGGTTTTCGGTTTTCAAATGGGTCGTTGTTCCACTGGTTTGTAATCTCACCTTGCTCATCTGCGTACCGCAAATGAATATCTGAGATGGCTTCGATATCACCGTCGCCATCGAGATAGACGTCGATCATGAACAGGACCCAGCCAGTTTCATCAATTATCTCGGGGAGTGGAACTGGGCCGTAAAAGCCACCGGGACCTTTCCCGTCAACCTGCTTGTACGCCTCCTCAAAGAGGTCTCGGAATCGGTCAGCAGGAAGTTCGGAAATAGCATCACGAACCCGTTTAATTCCAGGAAGGTTTTTTTCCACTGGGAAAGGTTCGTAGTCCCGTTGTTGATAAACGTAGTGGCGGGCATACTCTCGGGCCTGTTGGAAATGTTCGCTTTCGGTTGGTGTTCTGTTCGCTGGCTTATCAGCATACCCGTCCTGCTCGTGGTACTTGATTTCGCCATCGAACTCCATCTCGATCCAGTGTTCTACCTCATTATTGTCGTCAACATAGAGGCCGACTCGCTCGTCATTTTCACCAGTGATATTGCCTTTCATTGTAATTACTTGCCGAGCTCGTCACCCTGCGAGTCGCCTTTACCTGACTCAGTGTTCGTAATTTTTCCAGAATGATCTCTATATCGTTTAATATCCAGAATATTCTTCCCGAGTGATTTTATTTCAAGTATTTGTGAGAACTTGTCATCGATCTTTTTGAGCGATTTTTTCGCGGAATCAAGAGAAAACAGTTTGTCTTTGACCCCATCAATTGCATCAGTGACAAAGAGACGTTCCGTCTCGTTGATGTCTGCTTTCTCCCATAACTTTTCAGCACGGTTAATCGCCTCCCCGAGACGTGCGTTTATTTTATTTAGTTTTATCAGACATTCGTTAATTTCTTGTTTCGTTTCAGCCAGTTGCTTTTCAGTCTCTTGAATATCATTATCACTCCCATCAGCTTGCTCACGTTCTCTGTATAACCTTCGTTGTTTTTCTTTCGCTTGTTCCAATTCTTGATGGGTTTGCTCGAACTCAGGTTCCAGCGACTCTGCTCGTTCAAGTTCCTCAACTGCTTTCTTTACATACAGATACTTATTTTCTTGCTCAGCAGCGTATCCCGTGTCGATATCTGCTTCTCCATGCAAGATTTCCCCCGGCGTGTACTGTTGTAACTCAGCATCTAGCTCTTGTTTTCTTTTCGAAGGAAGAGCAGCCTCATCAAGCGATTTCTGCTTCGTTTCGTTATCAGCTTCAAAATTCCCTTCAAGAATCGCGAGCATTCGTTCCGCTTGATATTTTTGGCTCTGGTGAATCGCTAGACGGCACCGGCTTGATCCGTTAGAACTAGGAAGTTGAAGCGGGAAACGGCGGATGATTCATGTCCAAAATTTCCCGCTTCACCGAGAAAGTCGTGACGTTGGCTA
>LFCJ01000153.1_pt1 | contig 38052 bp, 42 predicted proteins | sample 643141 | NCBI WGS metagenome assembly LFCJ01 (sample SAMN03766243, study PRJNA286221) | soda lake metagenome | biome: soda lake; feature: Kulunda steppe; material: water; isolation source: sample B1-Br-g2 brine of Lake Bitter-1 | place: Russia: Kulunda steppe | collected 2010-07
CAGAGCCTTCATTGCTCCTGTACACAGCTGCTATTGCACCCGCACGAAGCCCGGGTCTTACCTGCACAAAGCCATTCTCGTCTGTGAAGGCGTCGCTGAAGTCTGGGTCCGCACACCGGTTACGCAGCTGGCCTCCAAACAGCAGCACCCCCATCGTGCCAAAGATGGCAAAGTAGAGCGCCATCAACAAGGTCACGTCCACCAGCGCGGGCAGCGAGGATATCATGGACGCCACCACGACCTGGCAGAGAGGTTCGGGGAAAGAAGTGCGGCTCTGAGCAACACTTGCGACCACACATGAGAAGGGGGGGCGCCGCCACTGTTCCGCGGTGCCGCAGGGCTACTCTCAGGAGCGACGGCGCCTAGCCGTTCCTGACGCTGACCAGGAGGCTCAGCAACAGCTCGGGACGTGCACAGCGCCTAACACATGTGCCCTCAAGCAGGCAGGCTGAAATGCACATGCATTAACACTCTCAAGGGCATGTGCGCTGACACACGCACACAAACATTCGCACAATACATTTGTGCACATCTTTTTTTGCACAAACTTGCACACTCACGCACACACACACGCACACGCACAAGCGCACACGCACACGCACGAGCACACACACACGCGCGCACACACACACGCACATGCACGTAGAGGCACACCTTCATCTCCTTCACACGTGTGATAGTGCGCAGGGGGCGGAGGGCTCGGATACCACGCAGGGCTGTGACGTTGGCAAAGCCAGCAATTGAAATGTACCCGGTTCCAATGATGGCCATGTCCAGCAGGTTCCAACCTGGCGCAGGAAGCAACATGCAGAGCAGCATTTGATGGTCTCCTTCTAGCGTGCAAGCAACGCCCAGAGCAGCGTTTGGTTGGGCTGTGAAGGGTAAGAGCCCTGTGCCCCTGCTGAGAAGTACCCAACACTTTTCCCGGGCGCGTGGTAGCACTCCTGGCTGTGCATGCAGAGGGCAGGTATGACGCTCTGCCCTCTTGGCATGCAGGCATGACGCTTTTCCCTCTTGGCATGCAAGGAGGTGCAAGAAACAGGAGTTTGAACTGGTCCTGGCAGAGCGGCTGGTCTTGCTCGTTAGGAGCAAGGAGCGGAGGAGAGGGGGGGTGGCTCCACATTGTGCAGCGCAGGCGTCAGGGAACGGTGCTCATCCCCACGGAATCATGGACACCCTCCTCGGGCCAAGAACGCGACAGCCGGAGTACACCGCCTGACAGGCAGGTGTTCTGTCACAAGGAGGCTGCCAGCTGTCACAAGGAGCTGTCACAAAGAGGCTTCCAGCTGTCACAAGGAGGCTGCCAGCTGTCTCTGATGGAGGCCATGGAGAGTGGGCCCTCTGCTCCCCTGCACACCGCGTACGAAAGCCATGCCAAGCTGCGCCCTGCTGCTGCGCGCGTCCGCGTCAGGCCACAAGGCCAGGCCACGCCTAAGGGCACGCAGGCAAGGGCAGCAAGCACCACACCCCGCTCCTCACCGCTGCGCATGTAGGTGTTGGGCTCCATGATCAGGCCCAGCGCAAAGATCTTGAGGAGCATCTCCAAGGTGAAGAAGCCCTGCAGCCGCGCAGGGGGGGCCGCCCAAGCAGCATGGCACGCATCTGCTTCAGCCAGCTTGCCCCGCTGCGAGCCATACCTGCAGCTTTCGCTTTGCTGGCAGCCGGACATGGGCACATGCTGGAGAGTGGAGCATGAGCAGCGTGATCAGGGCGTGATCAGGGCAGGGCAGCACACTGTCGCCCCAGGGGGCCTGACATCACCATAGCCTGTTCCTGTCCGTGCGTTCATATCTTACATTCAGGTGCTTCCTAGGCAGCTGCTGAGCGGCTGATGCACAGCAGCACTCACCGTGAACACGTAGTCCGCGATTCGCAGCTGGCGACCCCTTCTGGATTCTTGGAAGTCAGGGGCATTGCTGCAGGGAAGAAGTGCTTGAACGTTAGCGCTGTGCACGATGGGTGCTCATTCACGCATGGGCGCAACCACTACCGCAACCACCGCAACCACCACCACCACCACCACAACAACAACAACATCAGCATAACAGCACAGGCTGAAAGATGCGAGCACACGTGACACATGTCAAGAGTTTGAGTGCTGGGGTGCAGCATGCTGCAAGCGGCATAGATCTGGGCAGGACGGAGCCCTGGCGCTGATGTCGGCTGTGCGTTACGTGTGCGGAGCACCAAGCAGCGCAAGCTCTGACGCATTTCACACTCGCGTCCCCTGTCCCATGGACTCTGTTGTTTTGCTCTTCTTGGCATACGGGCTCAACATGCAGACACTAATTGACTTTATTGCCCTGTCCTATCCAGCGACCGCAGTTTCAAACTTGTGCAGCAACTCCCCATAATGCGTCAGTACCATTTCTGACCCAGCATCCCTGCGACTTTGGGGACACTGCACAATAGCCCTGCGGGCCATAACAGAACAATATAGACACAGATGGCAGCAGCTTCCACAAAATCCAGTCATGGGTGCAGTCTGTCCACTGGACTGACCTACGGCGCCCGACACACAGCATGATACATGGCGCAGCATTTCTGACTGCAGGCATCACTACCACGTAATGGAAAGAGGGAAAGAGTTGAGCCGTAAGGCTGCATGGCATCTGACAACCAAGCTTTCAGCTTGCAACATTGCATTGCCAGCAGCGCTACAGTTGCAAGCATACCCTTGCGCTGAACTCAATGCAAGTGCCATGCAAGGCAAGTTTGGGCAGGGTCAAAGAGGAGGGTCAAAGGGGCCCGCCTGTTGTGTGCTGCAACACCAGACAATCTCCGAGTTACCGCGGGAGCCTCCTTCGAAAAGCCTGTGCATGCTCACCTGTCCAGGGCCAGGGTGATACAGTTGGCGGCAATGGCCAGGAGGACCAGCATCTCGAAGATGCGCATGTGGGTCAGCAGCAGCAGCTGCTTCCTGAGCCAGAATCGCTTTGGGATGATCCCCAGGGATCTTTCGCAGTACGCTGCCTCCAGTTGCTGGTCAAGTTAAGTACAGCAAAATGGAAAGTCAGACCGTGCTTGCGCATGCCGTCTTGCACACTCAATTTCACGCAAGCAATGGTAGCTTCAAAAAATAGAGGCAAATCCTTTGGGGGCCTCCCACTCAAGTGCATGGAGACCTTGGAGAGGTGAACACAGGGAGAATTAGGAACTCTGTTGACAAATCCTCTCACCTCGAAGCTCGGCGGGGTGCATGAGGCCTTGAAGAGAAGCACGCACTGTTTCCACGCGTTGCTGAATAGCACGCGGGCAGTGACAGGAGGGGCAATGTCGTCCTCCTCGAACGGGGGAGGTCGCTTCGACACTTCCCCCTTTGCATCTAAGCTCATGTTGCCCAAGTTAAGCTAGATGTTTGCCTGCCAAGGCCGCCTTGCTACGTTGCAAAAGCTTGATTGCGTATTGTGCACTAGTGCACTGCAAGCTCTCGTGCCATACGACTAGGTAAACTCAATATAAATGTATCAACAAACATGCATTACTGCACAATAAAAATAGAATTTGGCCGTTTCCCACAGGCAAGGGAAATACGCGTTAATATGCGAATAATCTCATGATTAAAACTTAAAAGGATAACCTGATGGCAAGAAGATGGAGTGGGTCGCTCCCAAACACTTTAGGCCAATGTGGGTCCAGAGATTTTATGCACGTTTCCCCCCTTCCATAGAGGACACATGCTAGTGGTCAAGGAGCATTGGTCAAGGCCTGTGCCCATAGAGAGCAACGGCTGGCAGCCCCAGGCAATATATGGCAAGTGGGACCCCCCTCAACGCATGAGAAGTTTTAGACTGGGCATTCACATGATCTTCTTGTGTGTGGTGGGCAATCAGATTGGTTGCAGTTACCCAGGAATTACATCTGGCACAAACTCAATTTGTTACAAGGCTGTATTCCTTCATTGACTCCGCCGTTCTTTGCGGACCAGCATGCATGCCATTACTGACTTCTTACACCATTCACACTTATCGATGCTAGGACTGGCGTGATTGAAATTCAATGCATGTATAAGTCATTTCCTTCCAGTGTCCCTGCCAAGTGCCCCTAGCAGTACTGGGCACACATACCGCACACAGGCCCACGCCCCCCACAGGCCCCTCTGCAGCACCCTGCAGGCCAGCCTGAAATTCTGCATTGGAGCGCATTGTGTACTCTGTAAGTGAGTGTTTGTGAAGGGCACAAGGCAATCTTGTGTCCCTCTTTGAACTGTATTTTAGTCTGTATTCTGCTTCATGAATTCAGCTGGCCTCTGAAGCTACAGCCAACGACACCTGCAAGAATTGCATGCACGCTGACTCTGTTGCAGCCATGGGTTTCGTGTTCTAAAGTTCTCCATGTTCTTCATGTTCTTCATGTTTCATGTTCTTAAGTTCTACGATGTGTTCTTCATGTTTCATGTTCTTATGTTCTCCAATGTGTTCTTCATGTTTCATGTTCTAAAGTTCTCCATATTCTCCATGTACTTCTCTGAAGAGCATGATCTCTAAGGTGCAATGCAAGACCCTGTTTCTTAGAACATGACTTTAAATGAGGTGTTCCTTCAAATGAAACGGCTGAGGGTGATGGATTTTAACCACTGAGGCATGTTGACAGCCAGTTTGTAGCACAAGTGTTGCATCAAGGGCTGCAGATTGTATGTTCATAATGTGAGCAGCAGCCAGTAGGGAAGTGGCCAAATGTTAGCTCATGGAGGTGCTACAAGATCTTACTCAGCGATCTGCTGACGTTTTCTTGAATGGCTTCTAGAAACAATTTCACTATTCTCTCTGCCCGGAGGAACCTGTATGATGAATGTTGGCAACAATGGAGTATTTGCTGTCACCCCTTGCACCAGAGCTGATTTTATCATCTGGGACACTGTGATTGGTAATGTCACAAGTTCCAAACTTTGGGAACTCACCCCACTGCTTTGATAAGAGAAGACATCCTAGACTTTCAGCTAGGGGTACCCTCAATCTGTGTTGAATACCATAGATCCCCAGCCACTGCACTTACATCCAGCCTAGAGGATCCTTCAACAAGGCATAGCACAAACATTCCAACCTTCTCACCAAGCAAGTGGCGCACATTTAAGGTCTCACCAATGAGTTCCTGAACACAAGGGAGGGGACCAACCTCATGTCAAGCGACAAGTGAGTTACTGCATGCGCCTGCGGGGACTCATGAGCATTCACTCGAGCAAAATCCACCTTACGACCACTTATGAAACGCTGTGAGAGCATGTACCGAAAATAAGTAAAACTATAAATAAATCTCTCACACTCCGCAAGCCACCGCCCCACACCCTCTCTACCTTGATCACCTGTATCACTGAACCTCTCTTGAGCCTTGGTGTAAATGGGCTCAATGAACTCACTAACCGCAATGGAACTCAGGGTCTTTCAACAGCACAGCTCCAGCTCAATCATCCTAAGATATCAGCCAAACGCAAGGTGGCACACAATTGCCTAGCAGCTTTAGTCAATCTCCCTCCTTACATGGATCCCACTGCAACTGTGATCCATAACATTCTCAGAATTAAAAACACTGACTAAAACCCTTTAAGCCAGCCGCAAAATCAACAATGCATACATCAGCAGACTCGTGGACACCCACTCCAGTTGCTCACCTGAACCTTCCTCCACTACTGACTCATGTCCACCTAGCCCACCAACAAGCACCTCGCAAACGCACACAACAAAAGCGTTTCCCCGCTCCCAACCACGCTCCACAACCCACTTTTTGCATTCACTCACTGGACTCCACTTACCCTATCCTCCAATACAACCAACTGCAATTCACACAAGTTCTTTTAACTCTACTCCAAACCAAGACATCTTCCCAAAAACACAGAGCAACAGACAAGCACTTCCTTTCACCCAACACTCGTAAACACCGACCAGATGCTGTGGTGGCAAGAGGTAATCTATAAGCTGATACTGGCCTGCTAGTTTAAGATTTTGCTCCAACTATAGGAAGAACACCACAACCACCGCCTACATAAACAGCCTACTTACTCCGCCATAAACCCACTCCAACACCCCACCCAGTCAACACACCCAGAGTCCAAACGACCAGAGACAAATGAGGAGGAGACTCTTACGCATAGAAATGGACCTTCCCTGCACTTCAATCAAGCCCCTATAACAGAAAAAACAATTTACCAACACGACCTAGATTTCACACACATTGTCTCGTGGAGGATTGTTTTGGACAAAAAAAGGGACACACACTCTTCAGCAGAAAGAGTGCTTCACCCACGCCTTTTATAATAAAAAATCAAGCACCCCCATCTTCAAAATGGCTGGTTTCATGCCTGAGAGCACCCATCCAATAGCTCGGTCTGCACTTGAGTGTGCACACTGCGAGGTTTGCTTCCTCTTATATGGCCTTGAACCTGGAAAAACTGAGCAACCCTTTGATGGTATGTTCATCTGTGACTTCTGCAACCGAACTGACAACTAGCTATGCCCTAAGAACGCTGGCTAACATACCAAAGAACAGAGAGAGGAAGTTGACAAAATTGATAATTAGGCATGCCCGGCCTGTGCTGACCTAACCATGGAACAAAAGCAAAAAAGAAACTATGACTCCTCTGACAACGAGCTTATCAAGGTAACATGGAAGCATACCTGGGAACCAGAAGAACCAAGTTACAAATGGCCCACATGTCAGAAACACATCGTAGATTTTGAGGCACATATGGATGTACCTGACCTCGCTGTGCCCTCAGCTGTTTAAACTATGTGAAACTTTGAGCGACAAGGCTTTGTCTGCAGATTATAGATAACATCTGGAAATACAAATATGACACTCAACTTAGAGAAAAATCAACTGTGGCGTCAATCCCACAAACCACTTAGACGCCTCTGAAAAAAACTCCCATGTACCCTACCCAAAAAGACAAATTGCTCGCTACAACAACTTCTTCACCCCTGTTGCTCCCCGAAATATAAACCTCAGAAATGGCAGGCATCATGACGTGTCAGGAAAATGCAAAGGCATGCTCACTCCAGAAAGTTGTAACATCCTCAACAAAGCATTTCATGACACCAAACTTGATGCAATCCATGGTACCATCATGTCTCCCACTAATAGCGCTACCTGGGCTTTAAGGCCTCCTCTCCTGCTCTGCCATCCATGACAGTGTGACACCCAGAAATAAGATTAAGAACACCTACATACATGTTCTCCCTTCCCATTTTCACTCTGCCAAATGTGCACTAATGACCAGAGGAAAACTGGCCTCCCCTCTTGACCACACCCCTAAGTATCTTAATTGCTGGAGCAAGGCCTCTCGTGACTGAGTTTTTGGAGCATCTCCCAATCCTTCTTCATGCAAATTTTCCGGCTTCTCTGTCTGCCATCCTGTGTATGACAACCAACACATGTATCATGCCCTAAGACATGCTATTCACCCTGCCATAGCAAACAACACTGAATCAGCCACCAGCCACCTTCATGTTTCTTCCTTTCTTCCCCTGAGGGAGGACGGATGACCACCAACCCCTACTCAAAACTTCTCAACGCCTATCCCCATTCATGTTGCACTCTAGGGACTATTTCCTCATCCAAACTTGACTATGCCACCCCCTCCTTCTGCATCAGCAAAGAGATTGTACTCCCTTGCCACAATTGGAGTATGCAAACAGGCTGTCAACATCTCTACCAAGCTGCCACCAACGTTAGCCTCCGAACTATCCTTTTGGAAGTTGGTGGCCCTATTCACAGCCGTTGATAAAGCCTGGTTTCAATCCTCAGAAAGCTACCAAGCTTGCTTTGAAGCTTCATGCTCACTCAGTTCAGTACGTACTGAGCGTGTACGCTTATCATTTGTAAGTTATTAAGTTGTTAGTACCAGACATGCTCTTGAGAATAATCTTGTAACCTTTCATTTAAAGTCAACATGGCATTCTTGAAGAATGGGGTACTGCCAGGCTTATGGGGTGAGGAGGGTGACTGGCTTCTATTATTATTGGTGGAGGGGTCATATAGTGCCTAAGCCCTATTTGGCCCCTCTTCCTTAATTGATGCAGGGAGTGTTTCACTGCCTGCGTACTTTTTTCTGCATGCTTTTGAAAGAAAGAAAGAAAGAAAGACTACGCCAACAAGGTAACCTCTGTTTGCGTGAATTAAGGAAGAACTTTACATCTGGTGCAAGCACCAGGCAAACCTCCACCATGTTTTTGGCTGTATTGGCACAAACTCCTCGACATACATTGTGGTGTTTTTTTAATGCAACAGCGTATATTCTATGACTCAGCAAGTTTGAATGGGATCATCTGGATGAAGGTCTAAGCCCATCTGGTTGAAGGTGTAAACCCATTGTAACTTAATGGGATCATCCCATTAAATGATAGGATGATCCCAGTAATGATGCCTGAAGCATGAATCAATACCATTGCAGATGAAAAACAGCAGCTTCTGGATTTCTCTCACCTTTTTAGTGTTGTCCGAAGACTCAGCACTGTGTGCTGTAGCTATTTAATAGCCCAACAAGTCGTCGTGAGGTTGGTTGCAGTACGGTAGAATTCAGAGAAACATATTCAGAGAAACAGCGCTGGTCTGGCAGGTACAGCTATGTACTGTTGGGCAGTCTTATAGTGTTGCTCGACTGTCCTTACACTTCTTTTCAGTTTTTTAGACTTGCTCCTCCTGTTAGTTTTTTTCAACAGTCGAATATCGAGTGTTGACTATGGCCTTATTCTTGTAAACTTGTAACTTTTATCTTGCACTTAACAGATGCGACTAAGTTTCTTGGACTGCTTCTGGAATGGCTCATATCTGGGTTTTCTTCTCCAAAAAATCCCTATGGAGCACCCAAACAACTGTTCCATTAAAGCAAATGGCGTCCATCTCCTCTACATTGCATGCATTGCCAAAGTGGCCTGCATTCTATTCCCTTCTTCAGGAAGGGATTTGATGATCAAAACTAACATCCTCATGGCTAATCAGACTCCATAGCATTCTTGCTGGCTGCAAGCCCTTATGTCTTCGCCGCCCGGTCCCGTGAGATGCAATTGCTTGCGAGGAGCTGCACCACCGGCTGACTAGACCACCGTCACCAGCACCTCCAACCACTTACATGGCTGGCGCACTGGTGCTTCCACCTGGGAAGGAGCCAGACCCCTAATATCTTACAATAATCATGATGGCGCAAGAGAGGGAGCATCAATACCCCTCCCGTGACAGCATGCGCAACCCACCCGTGACAGCATGCGCATTCTTCAAACCATCTCCTGTGACAGCATGCGCATGTCCAGGCTCTGTCTTGCGTTGATGACTTGCTGATGCACAGGCATCAGCAGTGCCATCAGAAAATCCACCACTGGCTGAACCAGCTCTTGCCTGTCACGGCACGGTGCAGGTACGCTCTTATCAGGAGGATGATGGCGCCCCCCATCAATATCCACGACCCAAGGACAACTATGGGCGCATAGAAGTCGAAGAACCAGGGCCAGGCTTGGAACGGGCCTTGCTCCATGTTCATCGTGAAAAATTGGGCGACGCTGAAGAGCACCTGCATGCCAAGTGGACGGGTTAGCGCAAGAATGCCCATGGACACACTAACGAAAAAGTGTCACAAAAATGGGTACTCGCCCCAATGCAACAGAAAGGGAAGGCTTGGCAGCTTGGCCCACGCATGCCACAAGTGCTGCCTCGTATGGGTGAGCTTCTTATGTGCACATGCCCGCCATAGGTTTGGCTGCATGACCCAGGAGGCGCAAACCGGGGCAGCAGCAACAGCGGCATAACACCTGGCGCCGACGGCTGTTGCCCCCACCCCCCCCATTCAAATCTTAGGCCCATGCAGCCAGCAGGCATGCCAGCCTGCTCACCCCGCACACGGCAGCAACCACGGAGAAGACCAAGTCCCTTGTGAGGAGCACGTTCTGTGTCGCGTCAAGGTGCAGCTGCACCATGTCTTCCGCATCTTCAATGTAGTGTTGGACAGCCTACAGGGTGAGCAGGTGAGGGGCGTGAGCCTTAAGCCATGACACGACCAGCTGTGTTGCCTGACAGCCTTCAATGTAAGTGGGCCATGAGTGGGTCGTGCGTGAGTAGGACGCATGAGTCATGCAGCATGACACGGGATGACTGTTCTTGGAGGTGTCCACAAAGCATGTGAGAAAGGGTTTTAGTATATGCGGCAAGCACATGCTCGCATACGCTTGCTGAACAGACCAAAAGCATGTGTCCAGTCGCCTCCCCTCACGCCCCCTAACCCCCCGGTCCACCCGACTCACACATACATACGTCCCAAGCATGCGCAAGCGACAATGAAGGAAGATGTCGGTCACCTTCACCTCATGCAAGAAGCTGCACACAAGCATGCTGGCACTCAACGCGCACGGCTCTGGGAGCACGAGAGGCGCATGCGGGTGCACGAAAGGTGCATGCCAGAACACAGCAGGCGCATGCCGGAGCAAGACGCTGCAAGGTGGCAACCTCTTGGGCCTCTGCATGGTATGCAAGGCCCTGGCCCGCCATGCCTCTCCAGTTCGCGTGCCTGCCAGGGCCACAAACACCCCAGAGCTGACAAAGCATACAGTCATGCGCCAGGTGCGCAAGCTCCGGCTCTGCAAGCTTCCCACCTTTTGGCCTGTCGCACGCAACGTCCAACTTGGAAGTTTCCAGCATGAATTCTCCTGCATGCAAGCTTCACCCCATCAGTTATGACATGCAAGCTGCTTACCTTGAGCCTGTTGTAGATGACATCCAGCTGCAGGTAGTACGACTCAACAAGCATCTCGACCTGTAGGGGCCAGCAGCCAGATGCGGCAGTGAGGCTGACGATGCCACACAAACACACACACACACGCACGCAAGCACACACACACACACACGCAAGCGCGCACACACACACACACATACACACACACCAACCGCAAGCATGCCTGCCTTGGGGCCAAGTAGACAAGAGCCCGGCAGACCAGCGAGCAAAAGGTGCACATCTTCACGGGGAGTGGGCCACTCTGAGTGGCATCAGTTGGGTGCAGCAAAGAAGCCACATCCAAAAATAGGCGTGCTGCTGCTGCTGCTGCTGCTGAGACACGAAGCAAAAGCACGATGCAAGTCTCATTGTAGGCTGCCCAACCAGGAAGCCCCAACCACAGGCATCCCTTTATGCCCTGCATACAGCACTGTGCGCCCTGAGTGCCCTGTACCAGCGACGCCCCACATGCCCAGCACACCACTTTGCAGGTGCAACAGCCTACAGGTGCTATGCCCTGCACCTCCGAGGCACGACGCCCCACACCTTCAACACCCACTCCGCACCTCTCTCACACAGCCCGCACCTGCGACACTGCTTGCTCAAACTCCCCGCTGCTGCTGCTGCTACTGCTGCTGCTGCTGCTGCCACTGGGGTCGCTGTGGCCGCGTACGCTGCCACGCTTCCCTCTGCCGCTCCACCCTCCCGGGCTCCCTGCCACTCGCTGGCCTGCGCCAATGCTCTGTGGCGGCCCCTCCCCGAGCCGCCTCAGGTTCTGCGCGCTTAGGCGCAGGCTCCCTCCCAGGCCACCCCTGCCGCCGCTGCCCGCATGGCCGCCAGCCCCGGCACCTTGGGGATGCAGCGCTCCCGCCGCAAAGGGCGAGGGTGGCGGCGGTGCGGCCGGCGGCGGGAGGGGGGGTTGCGGAGGCAGGTCTGGCAGGTGCTCGCCTGGCACTGCAGGGTCACTGCCTTCGTCGCTGGGGGAGTCTGACGTGGAGCTGAGCGGAAGCTGCGGGGCTGGTGGCGAGCGCCTGCCCGAGCTGGCGGCGGCGCCGATGCCTTGACTGGTGGTGGCAGTGCTGGAGGCGCTTGAGAAGGGGGGCCCTTGGGTGGGGAGCGGCAGCGCCGACTGAGGCAGGTCAAAGCCATGCACAGCCTGGGGCACGCGCCGGGGGCCATCAAGCGCGTCCCCCAGCATGCCAGCACATGCGGCACTGGGCACAGGGGAAGGCTGCTGCTGCTGCTGCTGCCACTGTGTTGAAGGGGCGCTAGCTGCCAAGCCTTGGCACATGCCTATTGGGGCCTCCCGAGGCAATACACGGGGTTCCATCTCTGCTTCCTCCTCCTCCACCTGCATATACACATGTGCGTCGACTAGGGAAGAGCTTGGCCACTCAGGAAAGGCATGCCTTCATCTATCACACCTCCACTGGAGCAGCCCAACCCTGCCTGGGGAACGGCCAGCGCATGTTTGTCGACCATGAGATGCATCCACGATTGAGTATTTGCCTGGTTTTCTACAATGTTTCTGTGCTGTCATTTACAGTCATTTACAAAGGCCGAAAGTATGCAGGACCCTTCTGATGACTGGCTGCATGATGCTTAACCAGCTGCGTGGCATGCAACCCATGCCGAACAACCAGCTGGGAGCAGTGGCATAGACCTTTCCCACTGCAGGCTTTGGAGGACCTCCACCTCCTCAGCCTTGGTCGCGCATTGCAACTCAGCCTTGGTTCCCATAAAATTACGAGTCTTGAGGCCTACCACACCTCAGCTGAGCTCAGCCTCAGGAGAGGATAAGGAATAAGGAAGAGCCGTGCAAGGGGTAAATTCACCCCATGCACCAGTAAGGAAACGGTTCATCATGGGTGCAACCACCGGGAAGCTCCCCCACCGCCTCAACTGAGGAAGTATGAATCATACTAGTACTGCGTGATATCTATTGATGAGCCCTATCGCTCCAATCAGGATGGTATTGAGGCTCACTTTGTGGCATTGCTGTGCAAGGGCATTTTCAATGTAATTTGCTGTTCAGTTGCTCTTGCAAGTTGATGCTCTGGTCGTGCGTGATCACAATATTTGACTTCAACGAGGTAACATCCGCGAAGGGTGAAAAGCCTGAATGTCAATTTGATGGTCATTCTGCAATCTAAATGGCACGTGAAGTAGGGCATCCCAAGATGGGTGTAAAGCATTGTTTTAAGGCTTAAAAGCTGCGCTTTGTCAACACTGCAATGGTCGAGTCAAGGGCAAAATATCCACCACATCATGGCTTTCACCTCTGGCAAAATGTCACAGTGTCACGTCAGCAATGTGCCATGTGCCACTGCCCTGCTTCAGCTTCAAGGGGGAGTTAAGAAATTTAAGGCACCTTGGATACGCCCATTGCGTGCCTCACGTGTGTTTTCTTTACAGGAGCTTTACAGGCTGGCTGAGATGAGCATGTACTGCAAGGCGCAAGTATCAATGACCATGATTAACGATGCCATAAATCAGCAAGACCCACAGTGCATGCAGACACATTCAACCCCTCAAACAGGGTTGTGTGTGGAATCTGGCACATACCACGCACCGCCCTGGTACATGCCAGGGTTGGGCACATAGGTAGGCCAACAGCAAGCACACACATGAGTGCACACACAATTTCACTCCTGCTCATCAACAAAGCACGCCATTGCACTTGAGCACGTGCACGCACACCCAAATACAAACAGAAACACAAGCACTACACAAATACAGAGAGACACACGCACCTTTTCGAGCCGCCGCGCCCCAAGGGCCGGATGGCCTCCCATCGCGTTCACCTCTGCCATCATGCGCGCCGCGGCCTCCTGCACCGCCGCGCGCTGGGCTTCTTTGGCGGTCAGATGCATGCCCCACATATCATTGTCATCATCAAGCAGAGATTTTAGCTGGCTGCACACCTGCACAGAATATGACGCCGCCATCAGGACCCAGATTTCAGGGTGAGGGTGGGGGGTCAAGGTAAAGGTTGAGTGGGGACTTCGATGAGATGCAGGGTTTTGAGGGATGAGCCTGCATATGGTTTATCTTGGGTGTGAGCGCTCAAGTGGAAGGCATGGCAGTCAAAAAGTGGTTAAAGTTCAAAAGCAAGAGAGATGCAGTGCTGCAGTGCTACAGCGCCTGCTGCTGCGGTTAGAGCGCCTGCCACCGGGGGCGTGAAAAACGGCTGCAGCGCTACGGTGCCAGATGCTGAGAGCAGTGTCTCTGGCAAACACCCTTTGGAGTCAGGAATGGGGAGCACAGTGGGATGTATGCCCAAGCCCGCTGAATGAGAACAGCGCGCTTGGCAAGCAGCAGCAGCAGCAGCACAGACAAAACACGTGTGCATGCCGGCATACAGCACAGGTGCGCACTTCCGCAAATGTGTTCACACGATGCAGGCACTTCAGCATGAACACACATGCACGCTGCACGCATGCACGCATGCGCACACACATGCACACACAAGCAAACATACACGCATGTACATGCCCTCTCCCCACGCACCCGCACAGCCTTGGTCGTCAGCTCAGCCAGCTGCTGCTTGGCCACGCGCAGATTCTCCAGAACCGCCACCTCAGCCTTATTCAGCAGCACATCTACCAGCGGCATGGCAGTCGCCTCCAGTTGCGTGCTTGCGAGGGTGAGGCTGCTGCACATCTGCGTGAGCAGCGAAGGGCACGCAGAGGCATGCAGGTTTTGCTGTTATGGTGTGTGTTTATATCACATGGATTATGTGTGTGCATGTGCTGTAGTGCATGCGTGTTTTTTAAGGCGTGGATGCATACACTCATCCTCACCTGATTGAGGCACAGCTCCAGCACTCACAGCCCAAGCATGCGCACTCTTCCTCACCTCATGCAGGCACAGCTCCAGCACCCGGAGCTCAAACGGGAGGGGCTGCGCCTCCATGCTCTGCATCACAGGCATGACGAGCGGCGCCTGCGGCGCCATCTTGGCCTTCCCCTTCTGCTGCTCCTTGCCGAGCCTCTTCGGCAGCACTGCCGCCTCGGGCCGCAGGAGCGGCAGCAGCGGCGGCGGCGGGTCCGCACCAGCGGGCTGGGCGTCGCCAAGGGCAGAGAACACGGCTGTGTGAAAAAGATGGGCTGGACTCGGGTCTCCTGCGGGAGCGGCAGCACCACCACACATACAGGTAGCACCTGGAGCATGCCACGGGGTCAGAGAACATGCAGCAGGCGCGGACTGTGTGTGTGTGTGCCGCTGCAGGGTGCTGCGTATGCATTGATGTGCTGCTGCAGGGTGCTGGCAAGGCCTGTGGGCGCCCGGGTGCTTAATGGGTCCCATGGTCGCCTCGCTGTCTGGGCCAAGTCAAGTGCCGGGCTCACCAGTGGCAAGAGGCTGGCCTGGGGCGTTGGGCCGGGCCCCCTGCGCATGCGCCCGCACCAGGAGCTGCTGCTCCCGCTCCTGCCATGTGTTTGGGACCCCTCCCCCACCACCGCCGCCCCCGCCCGCCGCTGCGAACGCCAGGCGCTGCTGCAGCGCGGCCATGAAGCGTACGGTGGGCGGCTCGGCGGGGTTCACCACGTACGCGGCTTGCGTGGTGATGATGATGCACGCAAAGTCCAGGCTGGCGATGATGGCATCCTCGCGCACCAGGAAGGCTCCACCCAGAGGTGGCTCCTCCAGCAGCCGCAGGTCGCGGCCCTGCGCGCGTGCAAAAGCACATGCGCCCCGAGTCAAGCTGTGCGCCCTGGAAGCAGCGCCTGCTGCGCTGTGGGAGCCTTCATGCAGGCAAGAGCCGCACAGATGACCTGGTCTTGTCTTGCTCCTCGCCCCAGCTGTGTCCATAAAAGAGGATGCAGCCACCAAGGGCGGCAGCATTGCCATGCACACCAGGGGATGCATTGCCATTCAAGTCATACCGTCACTCCTGCCCGCACATGACCTTGGGCCCTTTCCACCACATGCCCGACCTCATTGTGGTCATTGTGGTCAAGGTGCTTTGTCATTGTGGTCATGATGCTTTGTCATTGTGGTCAAGGTGCTTTGCATTGTGGTCATGGTGCTTAGTCATTGTGGTCATGCCTAACCTCAGTGGTGGTCATGGTGCTTTGTCTCCCTCTGCTCATCCCTTGTTCCCTGGGCCCCTCAGGCCTCACGGATGCGCACTCGGCTGTAGCCATGAGGGTGACGCCAGCATCATGTGCCTTGCCATCAAGCGGGACAGGGGAGGCTGACCTGAGCGGAGGCGCGGCATGGCTCTGCCACAGCTCCTTGCAGGTTAGAGGGCGGACTCCACGCACGGCCTCAAAAGCACAGCTCTAGGTGCACACTCAAAAGCCGCCTTGTACGACCTCAGGAACCGCCCTCGGCGCGCAAGAAAAGGCGCGCCGTGCATCTTTCACTGTCTTCCGACCACTGCCTGAGCCATCCTACGGTGCTAAGCGCGGCAAAGACCTTGTGCCTTGACTCAGGATGTGCAGTGCACCGCCAGCTGCTGCCTTGCTGTCCCGCTCCCAAAGCCTGCCAGGCACGAGGGAGGCCACCCAAAAAGGGGGTCTGCCTGAGGGCGCCATGCTTGTCTTCGCTGTGAGGAGCACAAGTGAACACTGCCGCTTGGGTACCGAGCACCCCGCTCACAGCAGGCATGCACACCTGGATTCCGAGCTCCATGATGAGCTTGACCCTCCCCTCGTGCAACACGCTGCTGTTGCCCTCGCGGTCGATGCGCACCCACGGTGCGACGAGCGCGCCTGTGCAGGTTGCCAGGCACAAGCAGAAAGGTTGCATGCATGACACAGGATGTGCTTTGGATTCGAGGGTCATGCCTGCAAGGGCGCAGGACACGCGCATGAGCGTGCATGCGCGTGTCCTGTGCGGGCATTGAAACAAAAGGGACAGGTCCCCTCAAGCGAGGCCTGTGCGCAAGAGCGAGAGCGCACGCAGACGTGCACATCCCTTTGGGGTGTGCCCAAGTGCAAACCGCCTGCACAGGGACATACAGGGGGCACACGCAGGGACACCCAGGGCCCAACAGGGGCACACATCTAGTGTCGGGCACACAAACCAGAATCCACCTCCCGCACGCTTGCCATCTGCAGGGGCGCTGGGGGCTTTCAAGGCCTGCATGCCCGCGCTGGCGCATCACCTCACATGCGCGCATTCATGCTCGCCCTTCTCATTCACAACAAAAAGTACAAAAGGGCGCTGCATGGGTGTTATCAAGGCAGGTCCTTGTCACAACCCAATGGGGCGCTGGAGCTCAGGGTATCGGCAACAGAAACTCATCCCAATCCTGGCTGCCGCTGCGCAAGGTGCATCCAGGTCTGCTTACAAATCATTTCACTGGCAGCATGCCTGGGCGAGGATGGTGCAGGCCCCGGGTCTAGTGTCAAACCTGAGACACTCGCTGCTTCCTCCTCATGGTCACTGACGCACACAGTCGTGATGCAGGCAGATTAGACCCACGGGATGGGGTATGCGTGCAGAGCACTGTGATCAAAAAGAATAACCAGCATTTAAGGAGGAAGGCGTGAGCCTTCAGCAATGCTACTTGCCACGATATCGTAACTTGTGGATTCAATTCTCTGCACTTTTTGGCTGTGTGCTATGGAGCCGGCCAGCCCCCTCAAGAATGTGTAACACACATGTACACACACGCTTGCATAGACAAACAAAACACACCTTCGATCGCATCCCCAGGAGTGGAAAAGCCCCTTCATGTACCTGCTGCCTGCTGCGCAGCTCATCAGTGACTGATTAGTCACTGATCATAAGCCCCACTGTGATCGATGACGGGGAAGGGTGCACCACTCACCGGATTTGGGCGCCTTAGGCAGCAGCAGCAGCCACAGCTCCTCCTTTTCACTTTTGTCATCATCTTGCTGGTGGTGGTGAGCATTGCGGCCCTTGTGGTGTTTCAAAGGTAAGCCATGGCTGATAGACCCTGCCAAACCTGCTGGAGGGGGGTGGGTGGCCTGTTGGGACAACAGCCGTACCATGCCTCCAAACTAGGAGGATGGCCTAATCTGCACCACACAAACAGTGAGAGGAGGAGCAAGTGGGTGCACCGCAGGTATGTTGCGCACCTTAAATGCTTGTCAGTGTACCGCAGATGTGCTGGAGAGCCCAAGGGCGAGGAAGTCACCAGATTCCTTATGAACATGAATCTAGATTACTTTCCTCAAGCATAAAATTAGACCAGGTGATGAGGATGAGGATGCAGCAATAATGCAAAGCAATGCCCTAGTGCAGCCAGGGCAGCCAGGGCAGCCGGTGTCTTTTTAACAACTCACTGATAAACAAAGTCAGTGAAGAAAAATGTGCCCTTCGACCTCTTCTGACAAGGCGCTGTCCTAGCTGATGGTCCCACCCAATTGCAAGCCTGCAGTGCAAGCGCTGGCTATCTTGGACCACTCCCCATTTTCCTGCATGATCAAAGTCCAAATGCAATAAATTACACATCACACACATACGCATTCAGATGAGCGTGCTTCGCTGGTGCCCTTGGTCTGTGCACCTTTGTCCATTCCAAAAGCCCTTGACATAAGTATCCATTCCAATTAAAAGCTCTTATTTATGCCGCAATATTCTAGCCTGTACGGCGGCATCTTCCAGGTTCGCATCTTTTCGCATCAACTTCCGAATTGTTAAGTAGAAGTGATATATTTATGGCGTCATATTAACTGGCTGAATTGGAACGCTGACCAAGGTGGCAGGTATACAAAGAGGGGGCCACAGCACAGTCCTAGAGCACTTGCTAGGCCTTGACCTGTAATCAACTGCTAAGCAGATTGGTAATGGACTAGCAGCCTCTGTCTCTGCTTGGCAGTTTTTGGCGCAAGCTGCAGTTTCAGCATGAGCCCACACACCTGTCTTTAGACTCCTGTAGAAGTGCTTACTGTGCGGTTTTAAGTCTAACAATGGCATATAATCACGATTCATGTGAACAACCCTACTGCATGCGGGCGTTGCTGATCCACTGACAGGAGGCCCTGCCTGGGTCGAGGGAGGCATGCTGAGGATGGAAGAGTCTGATGTAGAGGTGGAGACAGGGCTGGAGACAGAGAATGAAGCTGCACCAATGAGGCTGCACCCAGGTGGCAAGCCCGTCCGAAAACCTCGCAAGGCCCGCAAGAAAGGTACCAGTTGGTTTTCACGTCCCTTTGCGAGCCCTACTTCCCAGATTCTGTAAGCATTCCCCAAAATATGGTTGCACAGGTTGGCAAATGCCATGAACAGAAGTGTGAGTGTGTGTGTGGTGTGTGTATGTGTGTGCGCGCGCACGCGTGCGTGTGCGTGCGTGTATTAGAGAGCACATTCACATCCTTGTCGCTTTCAATTCCTCTCTTTGCGTTGCAAACACCAGGCTTGTCCTCACATGGCTACTACTGCAGCAGCAAACCTTGCAGGCATTTTTCAGGCAGTCCCGGCACGTAAGCACGGTGCTGGGTGCAGTTGATCCAGATCTCTTCCAAATAACGCTTCCTCCCAATGGAAGTACCTCCCACATGCACAGGGACCAGATGGGATGTTTGTGGCCACGAAACTCCTTTTTCTCCTTGAGCTTAACTCACTCGAGCAGCAGGCCCTGCAGGGGCCGTGCGTGCGGCCCTGCTCGCGCGTGTTCGACGGGGGAGCTGCCTGCCGTGCGTGTGCAGGTGACAAGAAGCTGCCCGCCGTGACCGCCATGGCGTGGCTGTGCGTGGACGCCAACGGCTCGAGCGCGCTGCTGCAGTCCGACAAGTGGCGCGTGGCAGAGAAGCTGGGCATCCAAGCCCGCGACCTCCGCCTGCTAGACCCCCAGCTGTCCACAACCGCCTCCCCCTGCGCCATCCTATGCCGTGAGCGGTGAGCCCTCGTGCGCCGCGTGCCCTCTGCTGCGATGTGAGCGGAGTATTTGTCCCCCTTTCTTTTCGTGGCCCCCGTGGGATGGGGAGGGCAAGTCGCCTCAATGCCAGAGTCCCTAAACTATTTGACAGAGGCACCTGCGACCCACCGAGCACCAGCGAGCACTGAGGGCAGGCACACACGCTCATACTGCAGGCAGGTACACGAGCGCATATTGAGGACCAGTACACAAGCTTGTACTGTGGACAGGATCACCGGAACGTAGTAAGGGCAGGCATGAAAGCTCATACTGCAGGCAGGTAAACAAACGTGTATTGAGGACCGGTACATACTGTGGACAGGATCACCAGCGCTTGTTGAGGACCGGTACAGAAGCATGTGTTTTGTACTATGAGCTTGTGTTTTGTACTGAGGCCTGTTCTTGAACATGCCTGATCAGGCCACTTGTCAGCAGCAAATATGACAGCAAAAGTAGCGGGTAATTGGTCCGTTTCTGGGCCAGTCCATTTATTATGGAATCACAACGGCGTGTCATAAGGCAATGCTGGCTGGACAGCGCAGTTCCCGCGCGCCCGGCCGGTGGTCTCGGCTTGGCGAACGGTGCACTCAGGCACCGTGTCCCCGGCCCCTAGGAGCCGCGCTGCACCCCATCCCGCGCCCCGCGAGTGTGATTTGTGGTGCCTGGTGTGTTTGTGTTGGCGTTTGTGTGACAGTGGCGAGCGCAGGAGGAGGGGCGGGGGGCGCGGTGCTCCGCGGGCCTCCCCGACGCGCGTGCTTGCAATCGATATTGACGCCGGTCGGTCCGCCCCCTGCCCTTTCCACGAGGCGCCCCTCACAGCACACAGCGCGCCCCCCGCATTGCGTGCGACAGGCATCATTACCAACAATGGTTCGCTGGGGAGGGGGCGGGGCAGCGGCGCTGGTGGATGGGGGCGTGGTCAAGGGGAGGCAGTGTGTGCGTGCGCGTGTACATGCAAACACACCCATTTTAAGTGTCCCGCAGGTGCAGGAACATAGAAGCCATAGTACAAAACATGTACTGCAGGCAGATTCTCAAGCACCCACTGAGGGCAGGTTGGCAAGCAGGAGGGAGGGAGCAGCGCGGCGGCAATCTGGACACAGCTCTGACGACTGCAGGGTGGCGCTGGTCTGCGCGCAGGTCCATCATCGTGAACTTGGAGCACATCAAGGCCATCATCACTGTGGACAAGGTGCTGCTCGTGAACTACGGCCATGACGAGGCGGGCACCAAGGTAGTCTACTGCTTGGGTTGGAGTGAGTTTTTCTACAAATGTGATCAGGGGGATTACCAGGTGCTGCTGGTCAGCTATGGCCATGAGGAGGCAGAATGATGGTGTATTATTATCAGTGCCCTCTGCAGCTGCGCCAGCCACGTTGAGCGTCAGGGGTGATGTGCAGGTGGGGCTGGTGCTGGGGTCTCGTCCCTCATCAACTGGCCGGCCATTTGCCAAGAGCACCCGACTGCGCATGCGGCCTGCGTCGTCAGCGGCATGTTCGGCAACAAAGCAGCTGGAAAACTGGTCTGTGCAGGGTCTGGCACGCCTGTGCTTGCTTTTGTGTCTTCAAATCCTCGGCCATGGCATGACCTGATCCCCTGGAGTGCCTCTGCTTGCGAGGGCACGGAAAGCCACTGGAGGCTTTTGTTTGCTTGACCGTTTGCGCCACACAATGTCCAGTCAATTGCTGTGCCCTGTCCAGTTCATTGCAGTGCCCCTGCTTGCCAGAATGCATGTGCACATTGGAAACCTTTGTTTCCTTGGCCATTATTGCCATACGGCCATAATGTCCATGGGCTTAAATTCCCTGCTCGCATGCTGCTCACACGCAGCTCAGTGTATGTCAAGGCCAGGTGGCTGAGAGTGTGGGCCTGCAGGATCATGTGACGCAGCGCAGCATGTGCGCATGCACAGACACACAAATACACACACAAACACTTACAAACACACGCACGCAAACGCCAAGTTCTTCACACACGCACGCACGTACAAAAAATCCTGGGTTGACTGGCTGCGGGGGTGTGTGCGCGTGCAGTTTGCAGAGGAGCTATGCCAGCGCCTGGCTAACCCTGGCATTGCAAGCAAGCCCCTGCCCTCGGCCAAAGACCTGCAGCAGACAGCTGCTGCCTCTGAGCAACTGCAGCTTGGCTCCACAAACCGTGCCTCGGTGAGGGGGTTGGAGTTTAGCACTGGGATTGAGGTCAAAGGCCACAATGGGCTGGGCGCATGGTGGAGTGGCTGCACGTGGGCGTAACCTGAAAGGAACTTCAAGGCCAGAATAGGGCAGGCACATTGTGAAGTGGCTATGTGGCTGGTTAAGGATGAGGCTGCCCCTGTGTACGGGGGATGGGCTGAAACAGAGCATCCTAGGGAGATCAAATCAAGCGGGCAGAATACAGGTGCTGTTGCCATTGTGTTGGACCAGCTTCATTGCTGCTTGCTCGTCTGCTCACCTTTGTTGTCTCTGCTCCTTTATCGTTGTTTGCTTGCTCAGCAGCTGCATCGCAGCCTGGGTGAGCGGCTGAGGGGCACCCATGTACTTGCAGTTGCGCTTGCATGCACTCGTGCCGTCTCCTACATGCCTCCTGTTGCAAGCCTCCTGTTGCAAGACCTATGGTCGTTTCAGTCCCGTTTGTGCACATGCGCTGGGGCTTTCATGTATGCGCTTCCAACTACCGCACAATTTCAAACACAGACGCAGCACGCTTGCAAGCACTGACACACAGAATGCGTCGGACATGCGGCGGTGCAGGAGCTACCATTTGAGCTGCGCGTGCTGGAGTGCTGCCTAGAGTCTCTCTCTGCCTTGCACGATAATCTCACCACGACCTTGGAGACGGCCGCCTACCCCCTGCTCGATGGCATGGCGATTGGGGTGAGCAGAGCGCAGACCGCAAGGGTGTGCAGACTGTAAGGGTGTTCAGAGCGCAAGGGTGTGCAGACTGCAAGGGTGAGTAGAAGGCAAGGGTGAGCAGAGTGTGAGGGTGTGCAGATTGCAAGAGTGAGCAGACTGCAAGGGTGTGCAGACTGCAAGGGTGTGCATGGGCGCGACCCTGGTGAGGGAGGGGTACCGGGATCATGGATGGGTACGCACTGTGGCGAGATGGCATGGTGGGTGGGAGGAGGGCCTGCAACTGGTGTCAGCTCTTTGTTGGAGTGGATGAGGGAAGCTGCTGCGTTGCAGGAGCATTGCTTTACAGAACCGGGTCTGGTTATGCGCATGGTTCGCATCTGCCACCGAGCAGGCGCTACCTCAGGCTGAATGGTGAACCCCTCTTGCTGGCAGGTGGTCTCTTGTGGTGGGCTGCAATCTCTTTTGTGGTGGGTGGGTGGCTGGCAGGCGATCTTCTGCGTTGGGTGGCCTTCTTTGGAATGACAATATCTTCTGACAGGTTGATTTCAAAGCTGGCAATCCCCTCTCGGCAGGCAGGTGATTCTCTCTGGCAAACAGGGGTTGCCTGTGATGAATGGATGCCCACCTGGAGTTCCCTGAGGCATAACCCTAGGCAGGCTATCCTTCCTAGCAGGTCATGCCCCCTGGTGGGTGCAACCAGTAGCAGGTGCTACCCTCTGGCAGCACAGGGATGTGCGGCTGCAGGTGCAGTAGCAGGTGCTGCCCTCTGGCAGCACAGGGATGTGCGGCTGGTCGAGGACTCCCAAACCGCTTGGTGGGGGTTAGCGGGTGCCCAGACCATGCCTGGCTGCAGGCACCAGACGACGCTACAGCTTGCAGACACACAGTGCTTGCAGACACACACTTCTTGCAGACACAGCGCTTGCAGACACACACTCCTTGCAGACACACAGTGCTTGCAGACACACAGCGCTTGCAGACACACACTTCTTGCAGGCACACAGTGCTTGCAGACTGCAGGCAGATACTACTGCATGCACACAATCGTGCTGCTTGGGCCAAGAAGGAGACATGGCAGCTAGCTGAAGAGTCATTTTACACCTTGATCAGCTGGCATTCTTTACAGCTGCCCAGTGTGTGGTGCATTGGCCTCAGTCAATCTGCACAGTAAGGCGTGGGTGCGGTGCATGCCACTGATGGCAACCGTGCTTTCAAATGTTGAACATGCAGGTCACCCCTGAAAATTTGGATCAAGTCCGGCGTATCAAGAACAGGCTTGTCAGGCTCACGACTCGTGTTGAGACCGTAAGTACATTCTGCATAATGTGATGAAAAGGGTTGCAGGAAGCGTTACATTTGTAGCATGACCCCGATGAAATCATGCAGGGTCAACTTCCTCTGCTTTCATTGGAATGATTGGACCACATGTAAGCCTGCCGCCAGGCTGTTTATGCCCCTGCATAGGATGTCCTTGAAAGCATGTGTGAGACTGCACCGAGGGTCTGCATGCTGTACACGTATACTTCACGTATACTTTTGTGCGACCCTGTGCTTGTTTGAACTCCTGGCTTATAAAGACTGTGCTTGATAAGTGACGGCACAGGAAATATCGCGTGACACGCCCTGGCTTAACATGCACAGATATTGCCTGTATGCTTTAGCTTCTGCCGCTCCGGTTCTATGAGGGAACTCTTAGAGACGAGGGTGCAACCTCGTATGGCAACTTCCTGGCGTAGCTACAAGGTCTGCCTCGTTTGCTGCTTCAGTCAGTGACACATGCTGGGTACACCGTAGCAATTGCACAACTTCACACGAGGGTCTAGGTTTAGGGTTAACCCCAAAGCATGCAAGTATGCGTGCAATGTCTTACAAGGGGGGGGGGGCATGCATCCTCAGGTGCGCGAGGTGCTGGAAAAATTCCTGAACAACCATGACGACATGCATGACTTCAACATCACTGCCAACATGGAGCGTGAAAACGCACTGCAAGAGGAGCGTGCCCGGTCGCTGCAAATTGCTGGTGCATCAGGAGACCACGACATCGGTGAGGTGAGATAGCATGTATCCGTTTGCGAGTGTGCATTTTGCACGTGCATTGTGTGCTTAGCTGCCGATGCGCAGGTTGTTGAGGGGGAAAGCAGTGAGTGGATCAAGCTGTTCAGTACGTTGAGCATTGTGGTGTGATAAATTTTGGCATGCTTATGCTTGAGCGCTCCTTTGTACCCTGCACAAAATTTGTTGCCTGCCCATCAGGCCTTTGGTGAACAGATGCACCTTGGGATGGGCAGCTCATGACGTGTGCCCTTGACCCATTCAGGATGGCAAAATTGAGCCTACGCTTGTGGGTCAGTAACAAACTGGTGAATACAGCTGTGGGTGTTCACTGCTCTCCAGCATACACAACACTTGACTTCTGTTGTTGCACATGCTGGGTGTGCCTTAGGTGCTGATGGGCCACAGTGCGCCATCGTCGGTGTCTGTGGATAGCACCATTGTCGACAACGAGGTCGCAGATGTTGAGATGCTCCTTGAGGCATACTACATGAATATCGACGCGTCCTTCAACCGGTTGGAGGTATGAACTGGAGGAGGCTGAGGTGTTCGTGCAGAATAAGCGCGTGCAGCTCACAAAAAAGAAGGCGCCTGCAACTAAAACCTCACAAGGTTCCCACGGCTTGTGAGCACAAAATGATTGGTGCGCGATAAAGCCCATACTTACTCTAGTGGCTTAAACACAAGAGTGCAACATGGGTGATTTACAGGGGTCAGCGTATAATGCTATATAAGCAGTTCTTTCACATTATAATACGTTGTATACCAGTATAATGTTATACCAATATGACATTACAAACTGTATACATCTCTGTTTTAGATCTCGGTACACCCCCAAGGGCAATGAATTTCACCATCAGATCTGTACGATGGGTGGGGCAGGCTGAATGCTGCCCCTTAGCAAAATGGTAAGTCAAAAAAATATATTCAGTTGTCAGCTGCAGCTTGGTCAGAAAATAACTAATTTGGCCAGGCACTCCCCATGGCACTCCCCATTGCCTCAGTGCTATTGTTTAAGCTTGTCCCAGTTACCCACTGCTGCAAGCCTAGTCCTACTACTTGCTGCCTAGCCGTAACACCCCCCAACATGTTTGCATTCACCGCTGTCTTAATGCCAAGGCTGTTGTGCAAGCTGGTGTAAATGCTGCCCAATGCACTCCAGTCGCGCTCTGCTATGCAAGACGTTGCATGGGCTGAAAGCAGCTTCTTGGCAGCCACTGTCAGGTGGGGGAACAGCTTGTTGGCCTTGGTCAGCCAGAAGTTGCACAATAGGTCAGGCTTGATGGGGATGATCTGCAGCTTGGCAATGTCTCAGAGTAGTCCTGCTTTATGAGGTGGCGGGCTACGTCCGCTACCCCATGGCAATCACCCATGTCTAGCTCCATGAGCTCCTTGCTGACTGCTTTTGTCACACGGCTATCAAACCTGCCTCCGTTCAGGCGACCTAAGAGCATGAGCACCTCCTCCTTGTGCTTGGCACACAGCTTGCCATAGGGTGTGCGGATGATACCTGCATGTGTGCAATCACATGAGGGCACAATGTTATGGAAATACCATAATGCTTTGCTGGTGTTCTAGGAGCCATCTCAAACACTTCAAGCCATTCCATCCAAATCAAGCACAATAACCGTCTTTTTCAAAAATCACTACTAAGTGCAAATCCAGGGCATGTATGCAAGCAGTTCACGTACCTTCAATGATGAAGTTGGTGGGGTCGAGCACAAGTCCCGCAACAAGCGTTGGGGTGTGGTGCTTGCTTCGGCGGTCTGAGAAAGCGCTGACAGCGTGCTTCTTCAAAGCAGCAGGAAGGTCAGGGTGCCACCTGCCCATCGGGCTGTGTGGGCCTGGAGCGCATCCAGGACTGGGAACACCTAGAACAAATACGAGAAAATTGCAGGATTTTCTTCTCATGGATTCCTGCAATTCTTACATGATTTAATCAAGATGACAGGATGGCTGGTTCAATTTAACTACAAATTAAGCACCTTAATTTTAAATACAGGGCCTTAAGTTGCATGCTCATGCGTGCTTTATCTGGCTGGGCAATGGCTTGTCTGCTTCCAACTTGTGGATAGCGTTGAAGAAAGGTTGCACAAGCTCGAGCACCACAGCCGTCTCCCTCCACCATGCAGGCCCTTTGCAAAGGTAAAAATACCCTGCATTTAGGAAGAGTAAAAGTTGCACGGATGATAATGAAAATATGAGGAGAGTGGCGCGAAAAAGCCCTAAGCCTGCAAAATTTGAAACTTCTCTTTATACAGCCATCACTGCAAATGGCTGATGCTCTTACCTGCGTTGGTGCTGTCCTTGGGCACCACTAACCCAGTCAGGGATTTCCACAAGGGCACGGAGAGCGTCCTCAGTGTCGAGCAGGTCATGGAGAGTCATCACCATGATGGCAAAGCGTGTGGGGCAATTTGCTGCAATGGCCTTGGTCCTACCGTAATTCTTCAACTGCCAGTCACGCAGTGCCAGCCTGATGGCAGCAGAGTGTCTGATAACCATGGACAGCTGTATTGCGTGCAAAAGAAGTACATTTTTAGGTTATACAGTTGAACAGCAATGGCCGGCAGCGTGGAAAGATTTGCACAAATGATCGCAAGAAAACACGGGCACAACAACTCCAAAAGAAAGTTACACCCACCCTCTGCACCACCTCGCCAACTTCACCGGCCTTCTTCTTGTTGCCTAAGTCCTTGATGAAGAGGTTGAGCTCATGGCGATGCATCCCAGGTTGAGCCAGCTACAAAGGTGTATTAAGAAAACAAGTTTAAAAGTTGTAGGAAGTTGTGAAGGTTACTTGCAACAGCAATCCAAATCTTACAGACCAACTGCATTGACTTATGTTGGGCAGTCATGGCGCATGGCTTTCATGTTGGCTGGCGTGTTGTCCTGCATTTGTGCCAAGAACCTTTGTTACGTCTCCATGAGCAGGCTAGAGAGCCATCTCCTTCTGCTGCTTAGCCATGGCTTGCCCAGTCTTGGCAGTCTGGTCCACTTTGCGCTCATCTGCAAAGTGATAGACAAAGCACACAACAGTGGCATCAGCAACACCGTGCTCAATTATGCATTTGTCATGACATGCAGGCACTAATGCAAGCACACAGACACTGGTGCATGGACACAATCTTTCGTCTGATAGGAGCACCCGTATCTACTCACCATTGGGGGGAATGACTTCTAGGAAGATGGCCCCTCCTCCAGGCTTGAGTACAAACACATTTTGCGGGGGTGAGCCTTGCGCTGCTGACTTCCTCCTCCAGCCATTATTGCAGATTTGCATGCCTGCAAATCCAGGGCGGACCTGCACAACAGAAGGCACAGCAAAAGCAATCAGGCACGGCTAGAAAATGAGGTTCACGCCTAAAAGCACATTTCATATTTAAAGCTTTCTTTCTGTTGGCGGCATTTCTGTTTGCGGACCATAAGACAAAAGTACCAAAGAAGGAAGGCAGAAACTGCCAAGCTATTGATATGCACTCACCATCATGCCACTTGGAAGTGCTGTCCACAATCTCCATGCACTCGCTATGCAGCTGGTGCAGGAGGGTTGTGCGGAATGCCTTTCCCCCTTTAAGCTCGATGCCCAGCACAGCCAGTGCTTTCCTGCACACGCACAGGGAGCTCACACTCACTCAAAAATCATCCACTCCCGCAGCCAAAGCAGACATTCCAATCAGGGCAAAGGCACCTGCAATCAGCATCGCACAGTTTTGTGCAGTGCAGTACTTTGTACACCAGGCAAGCCCCTAAATAAGCACTCGCTTCAGAGCTGGGCAATCGACTTCGATGAACGAAACCTCAGCCTTAATGTGGATGGCATAAAGGCAATGGATTTCCTTAAACTGCGCGACTGTTGTTGTGTATCTCTCAATGGCGACCTTCTTTGCAGGCCTCCCAATCTTGTTGACGTCCTCCTCCTGCTCACCGCGCTGCTTTTTGGAGGGCAGCTGTGCACGCCTGCTGCTGCCAGTGCTGCTGCAGTGCAATTGTGGCGTCGTGCTGCCTGGGAGGGGTTGTTGGGGCTGACATCGGCCTTGCACCTCTTGCACTCTAGCACACAGTCCCCCACACTCTGCCTTAATTACTGCTTTAAACACTGCCACCCACTGCTTAGGCTTGCCTGATGTGAGCTTGCTGTACAAGTCTAGGCTTCAAGCGTCCTTGCACATAGGGCTGTGTTCCATCCTTGGCCAATTCCATCCAATCTTGATCCCCTTGTGCAAAATCTGCCATTTTTATACATGAACGAGTTGTCTGAGGAAAAAAATGGGAGCTAGGGGGTGCCAAAGGCCAAATTAGGTCTTAATCTAGGCAATATTATACTTTGAAAAACCTACAACGTTAATTATTGTCACATAACATAAAGTATAACAGCGCTGACCTCTAGTGATGTAATGGGGACAAGCTTCCTACATTATCAGCATGCGTTACCATATTGAAACTTTGGTGAAGCTTGAAGACTCAAATCTATGTAGCCTGTATTGCACTGGGAAAAACCTATGAGTAGGCTTTGAGCAGCCTTCCCATGTGAGCACTGTCAAATTGTTTTTGTTTGTTTCTGCATCGGCAAGCTGGAAGCTGTAGCAGACGGGGGACTCCATCAATAAGACAATGGTGCAATTGGGGGCAATGGCTGCAAGGTTCTTTGAGGTGCCTGGTGCAAAGCAGGAAATTGGCGCTGACCTCGTACGCGTCTTGCAGGGCACAGATTGGAGCGCAGGAGGGTCAAGGTTGCCCAGGCTGGACCGGCTGCCAGTGTCAGCATGTGCTTGTTCTGGTCAGCTGCAACTCCTCTCCCTTCCACTTCCCCTACACATGTTGTTGCAGACGCTCAATGAGTACATCAAGGACACTGAAGACATGGTCAGCATTAAGCTGGACACGCATCGAAACGCGCTCATCACGGTGGACCTTGTGCTCACGGCATTCACGGCAAGCCTTGCCATCATAACTGCAATCTCGGGCATTTTTGGGATGAACCTGGTGTCGGGGCTAGAGGAGGTGCGCGGCAGTGTGCCTGCGCGCCAGGCTGCTTTGATCTGGTGACGAGCCTTGTGCTGTTCTTGTCTGGAACGGCTTACATGGGTTAGTGGAAACAAACAACTTTGTGTGCTGGTTGAAATGCCTTCCTCATCTTCCTTGAGCTCAGATTTTGAATTGCGAGAACACACTTCTCTGGCGTTCACCAAACATGGGCGTCACTGCTGGTTTTGTAGCATGGGAACATCAATCCAACCTTGCCGTCTCTGTCTTTCTCACCAGCCCTAACACCAAACCTGCCAACCATTTCTTTTGCACCACAGGCACCCAACGTGTTCAACCAGGTCAGCATTGCATCCTCAGTGGGATCCATGCTCGTTTTTGCTGCCTTCCTTTTTTGGGCTCACAGGAGGGGCTTGCTTGTGTTTTCTTAAGGTTAATCTTCTCTGTTCTTCAAGACCATTCCTGTTGCCTCGAGAGTTGGTGGGCTGAGCTTAAGGGTTGGAACCCCTGCTCAGGAGGGATTGTGTACACAAATGTCACATGAACCTGTCTGAGAATGATTGTGGGCGCCGGCGGAATGAGGGACCTAGTTAAGGGCATTCCCACGTGTGCGTGACGCATTGTGAGCTTGTCAAGTGTGTGTTTGGGGTAAGTGAACGTCCTTTATGTTGCTTTATGTTGTCTTATGAGATAGATGGCCGGCTATACAAAGCCAATTTTGGCTGAAGAATTGCTTCCAATCACCTGCTTGATTTGCCTAGACAAATGTCATTCAAAACCCATTCTTTCCAAACTGTGAAAGGAGGAAGCATTCCATAGTGAAGACAGGGAAGGCTGTTGCCTTGGTTGGCATTGTGAATTCACAGATTCACACAAGATTTTCCGTAAAGAAACTCCGCTGCTCATCCCTTTCCTTAAATGTCGTAAAATCAGGCACTCATAAGGGATCCGGAGCAGGCTGGCGAACTCTCGGAATCCCGAGGCAAGAGCGTTTCCCTCGGAAGACTAAAATGAAGTTCGAAAGGGCTAAATGAAAATTTTTGTTGGATAGAAATATCTCCATCACGCTCTTCTATGGACGGGAGGGCCCCTTTCTCCTCTCCTTTGGACGAGGACGGGGACGAAGTGTGCTGGATCTGCCTACAAGGAAGTGGGGTGAGTTCGGTGCCTAATGATATGCGGGTGCTCATTCTCCGGGGATCCCAGACGATCTCTCGGACGAGGGAATCGACTATTGTACCAAGGGCTCGCATGCACATCAAAGGGCTTGAATTCAAGCACATTCGGATGTGCTTTTTAGGTGTGCCTCAGCCCCTTCATAGTTATATGGACATCGCACACACCCCTGGCCTCCATATATATATAGGGCCATATATGGCCCTAGCTTGGGCTTCCTCCTGTTCAATGTGGAATTGTCGTATTTGACCATGTGCTTGCAGACACAGGGCAAACACCATAATCAGGATCATCCCCTGCTTCTTTGCAAAGTAGATCAATCTGTCTAGATCCAAGTGTGCTTGCTTTCTCAAATCTTTAATTTGATCCATGTTTATGCAGCCAGGATCTTTGTTCCAGCCATGTCGATGCCCAAGAGTTTGCCACAAAAAATGCTTGGCAAGGTGGCAAGTAAGTGTTGCTGAATGCTTTCCGGTGAATTGCCTGGACACAGTCAATCAGACAAACTTGATCAAAGCCTGAGTTAGGCACAAGAATCCAGGCAGTCGAGCAAAACAAATCAGGCAGATCACAGCAGTGGCAACTTGGGCCTGTATTTGTTTTTCCAAGAGGGTCAAAGGTGCCAAAACGGCAGTTGCTTAAAAACTTTCAAGGACTTTAGAACGCAGGACTGCTTTCGTTGCCTCTGTATCCTTTATCTGCTGCCCTTGGAAGAACACTGGGTTTTCAATTCAATGCAGCACTTACGCCTTGCTCGATCTGTGTGCCACATCCTTGCAGCTGCAGTCTGCTGGGAAAGCTGAGGAGTGGGCCTGTCGTTTCTGCAGCTCTAGGCTGCCAGACTGGCGGCCCCACCTGACGCCAGAAGGGCTGTCCCCGCAGCCTCCTGTTATGAGCATCCACTTTGGTGGTGAAACATACTTGGTACGAGGGGGGGCTTGCATCGTTACTATTAGCATTAACGCACTCACGGCATGGGAGCAAGCTGTCAAAGAGAGGCATGCCTCACTTTGAGCTTGGTAATGAGGATAGCTTGGTTGTGGACAGCTTAATGCTACAATGATCCTGCTAAAGAAGCTTTGACACGAGCGAGATTGGTTTCATGGCCGTGGACGAGGCATGCTTAGTGTGCCCATGAGGACCCTGTTTGTGAGGGATACATGGTCTTAAAGCGCACGGGATCGGTGAGGCTTTTCCACCAAAAAGTCCCATCATGCTGCATTCCTAGTGTTTGGCTGAGTACCACGCACATGAGCATGCGCCCCGTTCAGATACTTTCCCCCTTACTGACTGTGGTTTTGGATGCAGGTGAAGGTCGGCGCTGGGCCAGAGGGGCAGCGCCAATTCCAGTCAGAAGTGCGCAGGCTGCTGAGGCTGGATGACGACCAGGAGTTTGACATTGTGGGTGTGCGTGTGTGTTTTTTACAAGGGGACCAGACGTAGTGACTTCCCATAGGGTCCACAGCAGAGAACCAAAGTTCAGAGGAAAGAAACCGGCAAGGAAGCAGGCTCAGACAGAGGCAAGAGAGGCAAGGAGCGCATGCCAAAAAACTGCGCTGTGCCTGAGGGCTAGAAGGCCGCTCAAAAAAAAGTGTGTGACATCGTGGGCGTGCATGTGCGTGTGTGACATTGCGGATGTGCGTGTGTGTGACATTGTGAGTGTGCGTGTGTGACATCGTGGGTGGGTGGGTGTGACATTGTGGGTGTGCGCAGATGAGGGAGGGGGCCACATAGGGTGTGGGTGACTACAGCGGAACTTGTCTTGGGAAAGGCATGCATCCAATACATGGTTACTTTATTGATCACTGCTTCAATACACTATGCAGTATGAGGTCTTGCTGGCATGCCTGTCTCACCCACTTTCCCCCAGCCCTCCAAAACCACAATGGATGCAATGAAGAATGCTTGCGGACATGCCGGTGGAAAAACAAACCACCATTGCTTTTCCCTGCAATGACCTCCTACGCTGTCTAAGACGATATTCACACATGGCAATGTACCCCCTGACAGTCTTTTGAGTGCAAGACGATATTCACACATGGCAATGTACCCCCTGACAGTCTTTTGAGTGCAAGGTGTATTCACACATGGCAATGTACCCCCCTGACAGTCTTTTGAGTGCAAGGTGCCAGGGGCCTCATCAAGTGGCAGCAAGATGGAGCTGAAGGGCATGAGCGCTTACGATGCAGGTGAGGCTGATGCGCAGCGCAAACCTGAGCTTGTTGCCGCAAAGACCAGCCCTACCCTTGAGCACAAGCAAATGCCCACCGTGCGCACTTTAGTGTGCACTACGAATGTATGATCTTTGTTGCTGCCTGAGATTCAGCTGCCTGGTAGTGCTGCCAAAGTTAGTGTGCATGCTCAAGCATTTCAGGCAGTTGCAGGCGCAGGTGCTCACCTCACTCGCGCCAAGGCCCCGCCGCCCAGTCACCCAAAAGCTTACTCCAGCCAAGCACAAATTGTGCCAGCTGCTCATCCATGCTCAACAATTAAGATCTGTTCTGTTACCACTGGCCGCCATTTTTTTGCTTGTATATGTGTGACCTTTCTCGCTGCCCAAGTTGCAATTGCCATGATACTTGCTGCTGCTGCTACTGCTGCTGCTGCAGTGCGCTACACTGCTTGATTGCAGCTTTGTTGTGCTACTGATTCGTCTCCATCTGTACAAGAGTAACTGCCCACTTGTGCATGCCGCATTTGCCCTTCACGTGGTGCGGAAACTCACTGTGGCCCTGCATCCTGCTGAGCTGCACTTGCAGCTGTGTACTGCGCATCCATCACAGCCTCTGAGCGAAAAGCGAGGGCAAAGGCGGAGCAGGAAAAGGCCAGGAGTGTGGGGGATGCAGCCCTGCCTTCCACCAGAAAGATCAAGGGCGGCACAGAGCCTGGGCCAGGGAATGGCCTCCACTTTGTGGACGGCAACCGAGGCAGCAGCAGTAGCAGCAGCAGCAGCAGCAGCAGCAGCAGCAACAGCAGAGGCAGCAGGGAGAGCATCCGCACTGGGGAAGAGAGCAGCGGGAGGGACAGCGGCGGCGGCGTCAGCGGCAGGGCTGGTGTGCCTGCTGCATTCCCAGAGGCACCGGTGCCAGCGCACCAGCAAGTGAGGGGTTTTGAAAGCAGTGAGGGCAGCCTGCCCTTTGTCCCCTCTTCAGGTCCATCCTGTGGTTCATCCCCTGTCCTCCAGGCATCCCGCAATCAAGACCCTCAGCGCCCAAGCAACCATGTTGGCACTCATGTTATGAGCGCCGCAGAGGCACAGAGTAGCAGCAGCAGCAGCAGCAGCAGCAGCAGCAGTGGGAGCAGGACAAGAGGTGGCGCTCAGGCTGGCGCACAAACTCTAAGCCGTCCCCTTCAAGCAGCCGCAGCCGCACCCCCTTCAGCTGCAGCTGCCCTGCCAGCAGCTGCCGCAGCAGCTGCGGTTGCACCCCCTTCTGTAACAGACGCTCCAGGAGGCCCTGCTCCCCTGCAGTGGTTCAGGCACATCTTCTGCAACACCTCCCATTTGCACAAGAAGCGAGCTAGCGCGCAGCCTGCGCCTTCCTCTGCACCACTACGTGCTGCCCTTCCTCAGGCCCATCCTCTACCAATCTTGCCGTCCTTCCAATGAGTATGCGTGTGTGAGTGCAGGGCATGTGAGGGCAAGGTGCTGAGACAAGCAGCGCCAGCATCACTTTAAGAGCCTGCTATGGAGTAATGGGTGTGATTGGTGCTTATCTGCACGCCCCTGCATCAATTCTCAAAGCCACTGTAGGCATCCTTTAATCAGTACTTCCCTCTGCACCGTATCTTGACTCTGTAGAGAACAATCTATGAATGTTGTATTTACATGTCAAACAAACACATTGCTCGTTGGTGAGTCTTTGCCCTTTAGGCATTGTGTCATAAGATCTTGAATGCTGTCATAAAGCAGACACATGCAGAACGTTGATTGCACTTGGGTGCATGCGCCAATTGATAGGTGCAGCGTCCAACTTATCTGATTGCCCTTTTCCTCTGCTATGTGGCCCAGGGGTGTCTGTACAGCCAGGAGTGTTTGTACAGCTAGAAAGTGTTGTATATTCACCAAAATGTCTTGATGGCGTTGGACATGATGTTTTCTTTATATAGACTTCAATGGCTTCATGTTGTTCCCAATTGCATCAAGTAATCGGTGTGTTTAACTTGTTGTAAGGAAAAGCTACGCACTCAGGATACACCCGAGGCGTGAATTAAGGAAGGTGGTTTCTCTTTCGAAAAACCCCCCCACCGTTACCCCCAGCCCGACTCGAACTGGGGACCTTTGAGGACAAGTCCTCCCAGCCGCAGTTTGTAAAGCAAGTGAGCAAGTATTCCCATCTTCAGTTTGTGACAGCAGCTATATTGCGATGGGATACTTTTTCACAGTGCACATAAGACCAGGGCCGCCAAGGAATGAGAGAGGAAGTCCTCAGGTAACCCCTGGTGGTGTATAACTAAGGTAGAGGCATAAGTCATGGGCAAGCACCGGAGATTCCTAGACAGTCCTCCATGGACGTGGCCACTGCCCAAGAGGGAGACGGATATCTCAGTGTGGGTAAAGATAATTCTGGGACAGACCCGCACTGTGCCTCTGTTTTGTTTAAAACAAATTGTTTTACTAACTACCAGTGTGCTCAGCTGTAAGAGAGCAGAGTTCTGTCTTGGATACCGCGCTTGTCAATCGATAGGGATATATATAGCTCCGATACCAAATTGTAAAAGGACCAGCAATTGGTGGTGCTGAAAAGCACCGTTGGTCCAGTATATTGTATACTGGAGGTCTGAGGGTCTTGGACAGGTTTGGTAGACAGGTCTGGTAGTTATAACAGACAGGAAGTCTATGTTTCGTTACATCAGCAATAAAGTTTGTGATATCCTTCTATGCAGCAATACGACTTTTGGCTCAATTCATTATTCAGTGGTGATTCTGTGTGCCTTATGCGAAACGTCCCAGCTTCTCTTAGCAAGGTTTGCACTTGTGCACCGTCTTGCATCCAGAAGACCTGAGTATATGTGTGACCCCAGTGTGTTGCTCTCTGAAGCTGCGCTGCAGGGCACACATCATGGAAATGTCTAATTTCAACTATGTGCATTGCTTGATTGGATGGACGTATTTCACAGATATCTACAAGGGATTGTTGAATATTTGTATATGTGCTTCAGTTCAGCACAATGGAGATGGGGAAAAATCTTATGAAGGTGGCTTTAAATAGCACTCTGTACGATGTGGTCTGGTTTCACTTCGTTGCGCGTTTCTCTCTGGCAATATCTATGTAAACAACATTTCCACCAAAGGCTCTTTTGCTGAGAACTTCAGCTTTTACTCTGTGGCTATGTTATGCCTCTCAGTAATCGAGTTTTTACACCAAAAATCCCCATTATCTCGTGTTGACAGCCCAAGAGCAGATATATTTGGTTATCTAACTTGTGGGAAAGCAGCAGAAGGGGTGCCAAAATAAGTCAAAATCCGACCCCCTCCAAACCTGAGTTTCAACATCCAATATCAATTTGCAACATTAAAGAAGTATGTTGGTGGTGTTTTGGGGGTAAAAAGACGTGTGGTTGGGTCGTGTTGAGGGCATACGTGGGCTGTTTATGCCAAATTAGGCCAAAAACAGAGGCTGAGCACCCACCCAGGCCACAAGGGTCGTCCATTTCACCCCAAATTTTACCAGTAGCCTAGTTATATGATGTTTTTACAATTTACATCAAAAAAGGAGCATGCCCGGACTTTTAATCAGATAGCCCCCTCTGGGGAAATCAGACACTCTAAGCATGTGGCTCTGCCGCTTAGAAAGGCAGGCTTTTGTATCTAAACCAGACCTGTGCTTCATGATGTTGCATTTTTTGTGTTGATGAAGCAATATCTTATGACTTGCAGTAAAAAGTGTTTCCATTGAACATGGATTGCAATCAAGCATGGTCACTGTCAAAGTGGATGCTCATGACAGGAGCTTGCGGGGACAGCAATTCAGAAGGTAGAGGTGTGAAAACAGAAGTCCCACTCCTCAAGAGTGGGAAAACAGGAGTCCCACTCCTCAGCTTTCTCACCAGGCTGCAGCTGCAAGGAAGTGGCACCCAGATCGTGCAAAGTATGAGGCCTGAATGCTTTGACAAGCCTTTATCCAATTACAGCAGGTAAGAGGCGTTACCGCATCGCAAGCTTTCCTGCAATCAAGATCCAACAGCTGTTTGTTTGGATGGGCCTTCCCCAGCTGAGGGACAAACACCAGTTCCAAGCTGCTGCTGCTGCTGCTGCTGCTGCTGTTGCTACTGCAGTTGGGTCAGCCTGCTGAAAATGCTTTTGTCACAGACTTAGGATTTGGATATGGCTGGAAGAAAGCCATGAGCTGCACCCATGTATCACTCCAGGAGTCACAACAGTTGAATCAATTGACTTCACTATGAAGCAGGCGGGCCTGATGAGGTGCCTATAAGGTGCCCTGGCTTCGATGCTTGACCGCATGTGCCCAATGAACAGAGGCATTCCTTGTAAATATCTGCGGCTTTGGGTTAAGGTGGTATAGCATGTGAAAGGTATTCAAGAGCCCGGGTCCCTGCAGGCTACGTTAAATTAAGCCGTATAAAGGATTGCAGCCTTTATCACAACGGTGTCTTTACAATGATTTGTGATTAATTCTGAATTAATCACTCGAATAAATCATGTTGGTATTTATGCTCCCTTGCTCAATCATCCTACGTTTAGGATGGGGGTGATTAATCCCAGCTGAATCAGCGTGTGCATTGGAAGCAAGTGCAGCTTAGTGCAGCTCAGAAAGAAGAAATGCAAGTCTTGATTGCTTGCATTGCTCTGCATGCACTGTGCTGCGGCGACAACATCCCTCCATACCCGTTGACTGCCACCCCAAGCCCTGACTGGGCCGCTCCAAAGATGTCTTCAGCATTCCCTTCTCCAATAAAGCCTTTCCAGCCTCTCCATGACCTCAATGGGAACGTTTGACTGCCACTGTGGAATTCATCACGAATGAATTGACAACCCCCCTCCCGGGTTGATTAATCACGTTTTGCATTTATAAAGGGTGATTAATTACCATGATTACTTGATAAAAGGAGATTAATTTTGAATTCAAGGGTGATTAATTCAGAATTAATCACAAACCATTGTAAACGCACCGTAAATAAAGGAATATAATATGATAGAATAGTTAATTGAAGTCTTGGGTCGAATTGTGTCAACAACTGCAGTTATAACTGCTAATTCCAAGGCGCGGGAACGGAGCGCAGCGGAGGGGGGCCCGCGCCGGCCCCTAGCAGCGCGGGGGTACTCCCGTTTTGTACCCCCCTGTTTTGAAGCTATGCAGGGACTTTTCAACTGCTGAGGAGCCTGCCTGCACCCTTCCTAAGCTCACAGCAAAAGTGGGACGCGTAGCACGGTCACTCTCTCACTGTGCAGCGCAGCACGCGGGCGGCCTGCAAGGAGCGCGCAATTTTGAAAAGCCTGA